>Ga0352985_1027381_pt1 | contig 8355 bp, 2 predicted proteins | sample Cowrumrumenfluid_5_FD_205947 | JGI IMG/M metagenome (GOLD analysis project Ga0352985, IMG submission 205947) | Metatranscriptome of Cow rumen microbial communities from the University of Illinois at Urbana-Champaign, USA - Cow Y-1 rumen fluid... | ecosystem: Host-associated > Mammals > Digestive... | reverse complement strand
GTCCTCTTTCTTCGTAGTGATCAAGGCGCCTTGCGGGGTGTATAACCGCTCGTCCTTGCGAATATAGAGTTGTCCGTTGAGGAAGAATTTCTCCGCCGGGCGGATGCTCTCCTGAACCGTTTGGATACCCGTTGCGACAGGGCTGACCACTTTCAGCGTGAGGATGAAGGTGGAGTCACAACCATGGATCGTCGGATAGATGACCGTCAGCGTCGTGTCGCCAGCCGGCAGCACACTGAGGTCGATATCCTGCCAAACGACGGACTCACCTTTGGTGATCGTCTGGCTGAAATTCATCTCATACTTATTGGAAGCCAGTACCCACAACTCGACGATAGAGTCTCCGCCGAACTGATTCGGGGTGCTCAAAGTCACCGTCAGCGGCGTTTTGGTCGGTCTGGAGTACGGGATGCCGTCATAGAAAGCCACTTCACCTCTGCCGCAGATATAGATCGAATCGACGCCGTAGGTAGCCGGTGCTTCGTTCACGGTGAGATGCATCGTATAGACGGAGTCACATCCCATGACGGTAGTATAGAGTTTCGTCAGGATCGTATCGCCTACGGGTATGAGACTGAGGTCGAACTCACGCCATACGCCCGGCTGACCCACGTAGATAGTCTGTGCTTCGTCCTCGAACGCATAGGAAGGATAAACGGTGAGGGTCAACTCATAGATCGAATCCATGCCGTACTGCGATTGCAGCGAGTCGTAGAGGATGAAGGTGCCCGCCTCATACGTAGGCAGCGTCATCTCGCGCCAAGCCGCCTCTTCGTTCTGGCAAGCCGTGGTAACCTCCGGGATGAGATAAGGGATCGCGTTCACGGTCAGCTGCAGCGCATAGACGGAGTCGCAACCGTCGATATTCTTGAGCGAGTCGTACAAGGTGTACTCACCCGGAGTCAAGAGACCATATTCCTTCTCGCGCCATACGAGCGGCTCGTCCATCGTGATGGTGGTGTCCAGAGCGAAGAGATGACGCGGCAGAACGGTAGCCGTGAAGGTCACAATAGAGTCACCTCCGAAGATATTCTTCTCCGCTACCGTGACGTCCTCCTGGATGGCAGCCGTGTACCACTTGCCGGAGAACTCTACCGAGTCTCCGTCGCAGAAGGCCGCCTGATACTCACCATAGGTGGTAGGATTCGGCAGCACCGACAGATGGAGCGTATAAGTAGAGTCACATCCGTAAGCAGAGCTATAAGCCGCTATGAGCGTAGTGTCGCCCAGCGAAAGGAGACTCAGGTTCACGCCTTGCCATTCGCCCGGTAAGCCGAGATAATGGTTGAAGGACTCCTCCGATGCAAAGAGCGGGTGCACATGCAAAGTCAGCGTAATCACCGAATCACCGCCATAGACATTCGGAATCGTATCATAATAGAGACGCCCCTCGGTCAAGGCACCGAAATGTTCGTCGTTATACACTTCGCCCTCGCAGATAGAAGCCTCATAGGTGTTATAAGTCACCGCAGGGAAGATCGTAAAGGTCTTAGCTACGGATTCAGCTGCATTATAGATATTATTTCCGCTTTGCGTAGCTGTAATGGTCACCTGACCATCGCTGAGGATAGAGAAGACTCCGTCCGCAAAGGTCACAATGCCCTCCGGGCTGAAGGTATAAGTCACCTCCAGAGAGGAGGAAGCCGTCGCGGGCGCAATGGTCTCATTGGAAAGGATAGTCGTTTTCTCTTGATCCCAAGTAATAGACTGATCGAGTTTACGTCCGGTACCGGAAAGGGTAATAGTAGCCGTAGATACGCCATCGGTGAGCGTGATAGTGCCGGTATATGAACCGCTCTCCTTCGGAGTGAAATAAACGGGGAAAGCATAGTTAGCGATTTTTCCAAGAGCAGCACCGGATGCAGCGTCAGCTGTTCCGTTCGCCGAGGCGCAGGCATTAACACCTACCGCATAGACAATCGGATCTATACTCTCTGCCGAACCAAGATGGAAGATTTCCGGGTCGGAAGAAGTAACGGTAATATCGCCCGCGGAAAGGAACGAACGGATATTCACCATATACGGTTCCGAGATAGAAAGTGCATCCTGCTCGCCGAAATTATAAGAGGCCGAAGTTGTACCGTAATCTCCGGAAGCCAAGAGAATATGTTTAGCAAGCGGAATGTCAATGTGATAGACATGCACCTTATGGGTAGGCACACCGGTACGGTTGAACTTAATCCAGTTAATATCCCTACCTACCGAGAAGGACTCGGTGGTATTGCTTCCATTCGAGGTGTTTTCCGCGAGTTTGCCTACCTTGGTGGTATTAGTACCTCCATTAGCAGAGGTCAGTACCTCGGTATCAATCTTACGGGCTACACCCAGCCAGTCAATCCATTCATACCGCCACTTGACATTGAGGGTACCGGTCGTAGGCGCAAAAACACCTCCGGTCTCATAGTCACCCTGGGTATTCATCGTATGCGTGGCATCGTTATATATCGAATACCAAACGCCGTCGTGGTAGGTCTGCGCAGAGAGTGCGCAGCCTACCAATAACGGCAGTATTGAAAGAATTAAACGTTTCACTATTCTATTGATTTTTATTTAACGCGCACGCCGGAAGCATTGTACCATGCGTCGTTGGAGCGGATCAAGAACTGACCATTGATCAGCACCTTCTCAAAGCGCGCCTCACGGGTTATAGTTTCTTCGATACCCTGTACCTCCGGCTCCTTCGGATCGAGTGAAGTACCCTCTGCATCGGTATCGGTGAAGTCAATCCGGTACACATTATATTTGCCGAATTGTGCAAAGTCATCAGCCACTACATAAACGAAGACACATTTATGAAGCGCATCGTACGCGAAGAATGATTGCGCCGAAACGCCATCTTCAACACCTTCAAAAATACCGCAGGAGTCACAATAGGTCTCGTTAATCTTATAGGACTCGCCCTCAAAAGTGACAGCCTCCTCGCCGCGGGTAAGAGAGAGCAGATGGTTGTTATAGATCAGCTCTACATCGTCCAGGAAAACAGAATCCGGATGAGCATTGGTTGAGGTTCCGCCACCTTGCAGTTTGTTGGTCGTGAAGGTCGTGAGGATATAAGCCGGCTCCTTATCCGAGTTCTCGGTTACATAGCTGAACGGCACGGAGATTCGCTGCCATCCCAAAGAAGCCGTAGCGGGATAGTTAATAGCGGCCTGAGCCAGTTTGACTTCCGAATAGTCTGCAGCCTCCGGATCCTGATAGCGTGCGTTGGTGGTAATGATCGTGCTCATACGTGCTTGATTAGCTTCGTTGGCAGCATCGCGATCGCCGGGAATATATTTTGCCCAGAAGACCATCGAGTCCGGGCGACCTTGGAACGGAGTATTGAAACCTACACTATCCGGATCAGAGAAATTATAGTTAGCAGATGCCTCATCTGCCGACATAGACCCTGCATTGATCCGGCCATTCGTGCAGTTTCCATTCGCCTTCACGCCAAACATCACTTTAGAAGAAAGAAGCACACTATGCGCGCCTTCGGAGCCCGGACGAACCAGCTCAGACTGCTTGAACTGATCAGCATTATTCTTCACAAAATCAGCAAAACTTCCGGTAGCCGAAACGAACGAGTGCCAGCCTTGCGGCTCGTTATTGGTCCATGCACCCTCGAAACCACCGTTGGGCAGCGCGTAGTTGTTGCTACGAACCGCATCTCCTGCGAAACAAACGATAATCGGTTCGGGAAGGGTTGTCGGCTCAGCAATCTCCAGGACAATACCTGCTTGACTCGCCGTAGCCTGCGAAGTGTACGTTTTACCGCCTTCCTCATAGGAAGCCAGAATATTGATGGTCGCACGCAGATTCAGCAAAACTTGCAGATAGAGAGTGGTCTCCTCGATAGAGAACTGACCATCCTCCGACATCGTGATATTCGGCAGAACGATACTACCGAGACTTACGCCCATATACTTGAAGTCCGGAAGGACAAAAGTAAGCGTGTTATCTGTCACGCCCGGAAGGAGATAGACCTCGCTACCCGGATATTCTTCAGAGTCCAGCAACAGAGTGCCGTCATACTTACCGCAGACATCCATGATAGAGACTGCCATTACTTGTGCCGAGATCATCAGCCCGGCAAAAAGAGTTGTAAAGATTTTTTTCATTGTTGTAATAATTTATTTAATTTTTTTACCTAAAACATCATATATATGTTCATCCTTGCGGATGATATAGAGTTTTCCGTTGTATAGCACTTTGCGGGCTACGCATGGGTCTGCATTCGCATTCTGAACACCTGTGCTGATGGGCTCGGGAATGACGGTGAGGTACAGAACTCTGGTGGAGTCACAGAAATCATCCGACCAATACTCCGCCTTCAGCGTCACAGAGCTAATCGGGAACTGGCTGAGGTCATAATACTCCCATTGGATCTCCTCGCCAACAACGATGGTCAACTCTTCCTCAATGAAGTACGAAGGGAAGACCGTAATGGTTACGTGGACAATAGAGTCTCCGCCGTAGATATTCTTCTCCGAGATACGTACATCGCCGTCAAACGACTCTCTGTACTCCACTCCATCGAAGAGGATAAACTCACCCTCGCAACACTCCGCAGAGAAACTGCCGTACGTGATAGGAATGTCGGATACATGCAAACGTAGCATGTAAATAGAGTCGCAACCGTACTGAGTGGTCAGCGAGTCGTAGATCAAATACGGCTCTTCGCGTTTGGGCAGGTCTTGGATGGTCTTGCCGCGCCATTCCAGATTGGCTTCGTTAACGTATTTCTCCTCGGTGAACAGATAGATGGGGTGAACCCTCAGCGTCAGCTGATAGACGGAGTCTTGTCCATACATCGACAGGAGCGAATCATAGAGTACGTATGTACCTTCTGCAACGGTAGGCAGCGCTTTTTGGTGCCATTCTGCCTCTTCGTTGACACACGCGCTCATTGTCTCTTCGAACCAGTAGCCGATTGATTGAACACTCAGCGTCAGCGTATAGACGGAGTCGCAACCGGCCTTAGTCTGCAGCGAATCAGCAAAGGTATATACACCCGGCGTGAGACCTTGATAGGTCTTCTCGCGCCATACATACGACTCGTTCATCTTCATCGTTGCTTCTTCCGGGAAGGTATAAACCGGCAACACATGCAACGTCAGCCGATAGACAGAGTCCATATCATACTGCGATTTCAGCGAGTCATAAATAACGAACGTACCTACCTCATTGGTATTCAGCGTTTTGAGACGCCAAGTAGCCTCTTCGTTTTGGCAAGCGCTGGTGCTTTCCTCCATCAGATAGGGAATCGCCTCCACGTTCAGCGTCAGCGTATAGACGGAGTCACAACCGGCTTTGGTTTGCAGCGAGTCTGCAAAGGTATATACGCCCGGTGTGAGGTCCTGATAAGTCTTCTCGCGCCATACATACAACTCGTTCATCTTCGTCGTTGCTTCAGCAGGGAAAGCGTAGGTCGGCAACACACTCAGCGTCAGCGTGATAATCGAGTCACCGCCTTTCGAATTCGGGATTCGGGTAGTATAAGAACCCGCCTCGGTTAAGTTCGTAAAGAGGTTATCTGAATAAGGCTCGTTAGCGCATGTCGAGGCAGCGTAAGCATATTCGGTATCGCGAACCGGCTCTGCCATCTGAAGCGTATAGACGGAGTATGCCTTTGCCTGCGAATAACTATCTGCTACTACATAAACAAGTACCTGATTGTGCTCCTCGTCAAAGCCGATAAAGGACTTCGCCGCCTTACCGTTCGTCGTAGCGGCAAAAGTATAATCGCTATCGCTGAACTCCGCAGTTGTATTGGCGTGACCATTCGAGAACGAAATCTGCTGATTACCCATCTTGAACGTCGACAATGCGTGGTTATAGATGATCTCCGCATCGTCCAGATAAACGACATCAGGGCTATTTTTGGATGCATTACCGCCGCCCGGAGTGGCATTGGAAGAGAAAGTAACCAAGATATAGGCCGCTGTCTTAGGATCTAACGAAGTATAAACGAACGGTGTAGAGAGGCGCTGCCAACCCTTCGAACTGGTGGCGGAATAGTTAATCTCTGCGTTACCCACCTTGACCGATCCATATGAACCGGTCTCCGGATCTTGGTAGCGTGCATTCTGCGTAATGACCGCATTGGCACGAGCCTTATTGGAATTATCCGTAACGCTTCCTCCGCCAGGGATATATTTTGCCCAGAACACCAGCGAATCAGGTTGACCAACGAACTCTGTATTATAGCCGTTATTGGAAGGATCGGAGAAGTTGTAGTTGCCATTCGCATCTGTAGCGGTAGTGGATCCTGCATTGATCTGACCATTCGTACAGTTACCATTACCTTTCGCGCCTAAGGTAATTTTTGTCTGAATCTTCACGCTGTGAGAGCCTGTAGTTCCGGGACGAACGTCCGTGCTCTGAGAGAACTGTCCGGTGCCACTCACGAAACCAGCAAAACTACCCGTAGCCGAAGGAAACGAGTGCCATCCGGTAGGCTCGTTATTACTCCATCCGCCCTCGAAACCGCCATTGTTAAGCGCATAATTGCGGTCGGTCACCTTGTTTCCGTTAAAAAGCACCGGAATCGGCTCCGGAAGAACGGCTTCAATAGAAAGCGTCACGTTCGCAATTGTCCCGGAGATCTGACTGCCGTTTACCATCGACACCTCCGCATGCTCATTGATGGCTTTAATATACAAAGGACGGTTATTCAGTGTCAACTGACCACCCCCGTTCATCGGGATATTCACCAGTACGATGTCACCCAACGGAACTCCGCTAAATTGAAAATTCGGCAGCACAAACGTGATCGTGTTAGCCGTTACGCCCGGCAGGATATACACCTCTTCATTCGGATAATCGTCCCCGCCGATATTCAGCGTCCCTTGGTACACACCCGATGCGTCATTCACCGACACCGCCATCGCCGATACCGCCAGCACACACGCCATTATAATTGTAGTAAAAATCTTTTTCATATACTTACAACGTAATATTCATTCTGCACACGAACGTACGCGGAGCCGCCAGAGCCATCGGACGGTAGCTATACTCCGTGTTCAGCAGGTTATTGATCAGGAACTGAACCTCCACGTGCTCTTTGAAACGCACCGAAGCGCGCAGATCCATCGTGAAGACACCTGTATTATGACTCATCCAGTAGTCGTGCAGCGAGACACCATCCTCGTAACCGAAGATGAACTTACGGGCATAATCCATCAGATCCGGCTCTGCCTTCTCGCGCTCATCCACCATGATATAATCCACCGCCAGCATCTTACTGCGGTACATCATATTGATACCCAGCGACAACCACTTATAGTTATAATCAATCGTCGTCTTGAACGAGTGTTTATTGCGGTATTTCAGATACTTGGAGTCGTTGGATTTGTTCTTCATCTGTAGCGGATCAGTATAGGTCTTCTCCTCCTCGACACGCTTCGCGTTATCCATATCCTCCGGCTCCGTGAAGGTATAACCGATCGAGTAACGCAGACCCATCTCTTTCTGGATATCTACCTTACCTGCCGTACTAACCTCGCAGCCGTAGATACGAGCGTGGTTGACGTTCACAAACTGCGCACCGATACCAATGCCGGCATTACTCAGCGATTTGGTGGTCTTGATATCGTCGATCATCTTCTGCGCCTCACTAACCACGTCATCCATCGAGTTGATCATCGTGAAATCCGAGTTCCGGAACAAACCGAACTGATACTCGATCATGTTTCTATACTCTGTATAGAAGGCTGCCACGTCTAACGTACCCGTGATCGGACCGAACTTATACAACTGCTTGTAACCGATCTCCGCATTAAAGCCCGACTCCGGCTTGATGTCGTGATTCGGATAGACACCTACGCCTCCGATATCCTTGCGGGCGAATTTCTCCGTAATGGACGGGTTACGATAGCCCTGACCAAAGCTCGCACGAAGGAATCCCGCCTTGTATATCTCCCAGTTCAGACCTGCGCGGAAAACCGGACGCACCGGACAGAGCCACTTGCCGATCTGGATATTCGCCTCTTTATAATGGTCATCCATCCGGTAATACTCCAGACGCATTCCTGCGCTCAGCGACAACTTATCCGCGATACGGTGGTCGTACTGCAAGTATGCCGCTACGTTATCCGTATGGTGCGTACCGGTGATATTGGCTGTATTCGTGATATGATTCCAGTTCACGCCGGTCGTTAGACGGACACCGGAGTTCCATTGTTTGGCAAACTGATAATCCAGATAGCCGTTGTACGTCAACTCCGGCCGCGTCGGGTCGTTATTCGCCAGCAAATGCATCGCATAAGCTACCGCGTCCTGCAACTCCGCTACCGTTCCCGTATAACCTAAACCATTCTGTACCAGGTCTATACCGCTCTTCACAGCCCCCAGCCAGTCTTCGTTCATTACCGG
>Ga0352985_1028140_pt1 | contig 8488 bp, 4 predicted proteins | sample Cowrumrumenfluid_5_FD_205947 | JGI IMG/M metagenome (GOLD analysis project Ga0352985, IMG submission 205947) | Metatranscriptome of Cow rumen microbial communities from the University of Illinois at Urbana-Champaign, USA - Cow Y-1 rumen fluid... | ecosystem: Host-associated > Mammals > Digestive... | reverse complement strand
CCTGCAGACTACCGTTCTCATTTTCTCCGCCGATGGTACGCAGACCTTGTAAGGCCAGTTGCGCCTGCACCACCGACAGGTTGATTCCGTACTGCGACAAGCGTTCCGGATCAATGGTGATAGCAATCTCTTCCGTTTGCTGACCTAAGATTGTCAACTTACCCATCTCCGGAATCGTACGCAGATGAGAGCATACCTGCCGAGCGTATTGTTCCAGTTCACGGGGACTGCGCTGATCACTCTCCACGGCGATAAGAAGAGAAGAAGTCTTTCCGAAATCATCGATGACCAGTGTCTGCAGCACACCAGCCGGCAGACGGGTCTTCTGTAATAGCGGCAAACCGGCTCGTATCTTATTCCATGCCTCGGCATCATCCAGATTACTCATCCGCAGCATCACATACACATAAACAATGCCGTCCTGCGTCTGACTGTACGTCAAAGATTTATCGATATATTCAAACGAGTTGACATATTCCTCCAAGGGAATGGTCACTTGCTGCTCCACCTCCTCAGCGGTAGCACCCGGATAGACGGCTACCACCAGTCCCTGCCTGATAGTGAACTGCGGAAACTCATCCTTGTCCATCTGCGGCAGCGAGTAGATACCGAAACCCATCAGTACCAGAAAGAGGGTCAGCACGATTCCGTGCCGCCTCATCGCCCCTTCTATGTGTTTACTCGTCTTCAATCTCCAATTTCCAATCTTCAATCTTCAATAACCCTACATCCGTTGTAAAGTTTTTGGTAACCGTTGGTAATCAGGTGGTCACCGACCTGTAATCCTTCCGTCACTTGCACTCCATCGGCCATGTATCCGTTCACCGTGATCAGACGTCTTACGGCTTGACCGTTCTCTGCCACCCACACCGTGTGTCCTTCCGGCATCAGCGATACACAGGATGCAGGAATAACGATGACATTGGAGATTGGAGATTGGACATTGGAGATTTTTACAACTGCGATCATCCCGGCCATGAGGATCTCTTCTCCGCCTTCGATGGCAGCCACCACCTCATACGTATGCGTCAGTGCATTGCCTTGCAGGTTGCGTTCCATGACGGTAACCGGAAAGACCGAATCAACGGCAGCACACTCCATCACACCACTCTCGCCGATACAGCTAACCTCGTTCTCCGGCACGGTGAAACGCACTTGAAAACCCGTCAGGTCCATGATCGTGCACAGCGTCACGTCCGGAATGACGGATTGTCCCGGCACGATGTTGAGCCCATTGATCAAACCGTTACACGGTGCGTGCAACGTACATTCCTCCACTTGCCGTTTCGCCGCTGCATGCAATGCTTTCGCCTGGGCTAACTCACTCTCTATCTCCACTAACTTCTGGTCCGACACCACGCCTTTCTCGTGCACTTTCACGATCCGGTCATAGCCGTCCTGCGCATGACGTAAGGTAGCCTCAGCGGTGTGCAAGGCATTGCGTGCCTGGGTATCATCGATGGTCAACAGCACTTGTCCTTTATGCACCATCGTACCGTTCTTCACCGGTACGGACACTACTCTACCCGTCGTCTGCACGCTCAGCGGTATCTGCTGCTGGCACTCCACCGTTCCGGCATAACGCAGGTACGACTGTTCCGTGGAGGTAGTCACCACCGTCGTCTGCACTCGCAGCGCACGGTCCGTCTCACTCGTTCCTTTACTCTTGGAACAAGCCACTAAACAGATAGCCGCAAGGCCTATAAACCATATTTTCTTTTCCATATTATCGTAAGATATATTACACGTGCAACCAAATGTGCAAAATAAGCGATATACAATGCCTGCGGTCCGACGAATTGGAATGTAGCCACATACAGCACCACAAATCCAACGGCGGCCCAGATCATCGCATTGCGTATCGGAACTCCGGCGGTGGCACCTACATAGACGCCGTCCCACATAAAAGCCAAGGCACTGACGATCGGCATGGCGATTAACCAGCCTACGTACTTATTCGTTGCCGCCAGCACGGCGATGTCATCCGTCATCACGCCCACCATCGCTTTTCCCCACACGGCATAAAGCACGGTGAACACCACACCCACACCGATACTCCAGTTAAACAGCGTCCGAACGATACCTCTAATTTTTAATTTTTCATTTTTAATTTTTAATTCTCCAAAGGCCTTTCCCACCAGCGCTTCACCGGCATAGGCAAAGCCGTCCACGAAGAAGGAGAAGAACATAAACAGTTTCATCAGCACACTGCTGACTGCCAGTTCGGTGTCTCCGTAGGTGCCGGCAAGGGAGGTAAAGCCTACATAAACGACCATGAAGCACATCGAACGGATAAAGAGGTTTCCGTTCAACGCCATCATCCGTTTCAATTCCGGTCCACGCATGGCGGCGATGATCTCACGAAGGCCGATGTGCACAATGCGGTATTTGAACACCACAATCAGGATGGCTAACAGCAGACCGGTGAACTGTGCGATCAGGGTACCCCATGCTACGCCTACCACACCCAGCGGTGTATAAACAGCTAATCCGTAACTGGCAGCGATATTCACCACGTTCACCAGTATATCCACCGCCATGGGACTTACCGTATCCTGCATGCCGATGAACCAGCCTTTGAAGGCAAAGAGCATCAGCGTCGCCGGGGCCGCCCAGATACGGACAAAGAAATAATCCCGAGCCACCTGCGCCACATCCGGCGAACACGGCACAATGGACAGCACCGCTGTCACAAACAACCATTGGATCGCCCAGATGAACATGGCCGCCATCAAGGCGATCATCGTACTTTGCGTCAATATTTTCCGGCATTCGCCACTAACCGCTAACCGCTCACCGCTAACCGCTGTTTGACCATAGGCTTGCGCCGTCAGACCACTCGTTCCTACCCGCAGGAATCCGAAGTTCCAATACAGTAAGTCAAAGAGCATGGTTCCGATGGCGATGCCGCCGATAGCGGCTGCATTACTCAGATGCCCCACTATCGCCGTGTCCACGATGCCCACCAACGGAATCGTGATATTCGCCAAGATACTCGGAACGGCTAATCGTAATATTTCCCGATTGGTCGTCAAACGAAGAGAATAATCATCAGTTGTCCGGTTAATACACGCAGGAACATGGTCAGCGGATAAACGGTCGAATAAGCCACCGCTGCACGGTCGTTATTGGACGACTGCGAGGTAGCATACGCCAAAGCAGGCGGATCGGTAGTCGAACCGGCGATCAGTCCCATCAGCGTGAAATAATCCAGTTTCATCCATTTGCGTGCCACAAAGCCCATCAGCAGCAACGGGATCATCGTGATCAGTACACCGTACCCGATCCATACATAACCGCCATCCACCAGCACATCGATGAAGGTCTCTCCGGCACCGAAACCGACAGCCGCCAGGAACAACGATATACCGATCTCACGGATCATGAGGTTCGCAGAAGACGTCGTATAGGTCACTAAATGGAACTTCGGACCAAAGGAACCGATGAGGATAGCAATGATCAGCGAACCACCAGCGATACCTAACTTAAAGCCTTGCGACAAACCCGGTATCGCTACCGGCAGCGAACCTAAGGTCACACCTAAGATGATACCCAAGAACAAGGTCGCTAAGTTCGGTGCATCGAGTTTCTTGGTCGAGTTTCCGAACTTAGACGCCATCTTCTCCACCACTTCCTGATCACCGACCACGGTCAGCCGGTCACCCATCTGCAGCCGCAGTTCCGGTGTGGCTAACAGTTCAATACCGGCACGGCGGATACGGGTGATGGTTACCTGATACGCTTCCCGGATCTTGAGATCCATGATGCGTTTGCCGTTCAGCTTGGAGTTGGTGACGATGATATGACGGTTGATCAGATGTACATTTTTCTCTTTCTCTTCCCATTTCACCTCCGTGCGTTCACCCAAGAGCAAGGCCGTGCGCTGGTTCTTGCTGTCGCCTACAAAGCGTACGCTGTCGCCTACATGCAGAATGGTATCCGCATCCGGCATCATTTCCTCTCCTTTGGAGTTGATACGTCGGCTTACCACTAAGTCCACATGGGTCAAATCTTTAAGGTCACGAACACGCAAACCGTCCACTTGCGGATTTGTAAGTCGAATATCAAAATGCTCAATCTGCATCTCTTCACCGCGTTCGGCTTTCACCTGCTCTTCCTCCTTGTCTAACTTAATCCGGAAGAACCAGCGGATAAGCAGGATCGACACGATGATACCTACCACGCCCAACGGGTAAGCCATGGCGTAACCGCTCGCTAAGATACTGGGGTCTGCACCCGTTCCGGAGAACGCTTCCTGCGCAGCACCGAGACCCGGTGTGTTGGTGACAGCACCAAAGAGCACACCCGTCATCACAGCCACACTCTCACCGCTGATGAGGTGGATCACAAAGGCCGTGATGCAGCCTAAGAGCACGATGCTCAAGGCCAGCATGTTCAGACTTAGTCCTCCTTTCCTGAAAGACGAAAAGAAACTTGGTCCTACCTGCAGACCGATCGAATACACAAAGAGGATCAAACCAAAGTCCTTCGCAAACGCTAACACATCTTTATCCAGCCGCATGCCGAAATGGCTGCAGGCAATGGCGCAGAACAGAATCCACGTGATGCCAAGTGTGATACCTTTAAACTTCAGCTTGTGTCCTAAAAAAATTCCTACCGCAATGGCCAAGGACAGCACCACAATTGAGTGTGCTATCCCGGACCCTACAAATAAATTAGAAAACCAATCCACAATCTACAATTTACAATTTAAAATTTACAATTGTGCGCCAAGCACATTATATTCCTTATTGTCGCGAACGATGATCAGTTGTCCGTCGCGAAAAAACTTCTGCACCTTTCCGTTCTCGGCATTTGTATGCTCGATGCCTTGTTTGGGGTTTCTCGGACATTCAGCCGGACCGAAGCCACCACGACCGTTCGCTTTGCGCAGCAGGTCTTCCTCGTTCCAATCCGACCAACTGTTGCCAACCTGACTACCAACAAGCACCTCACAATAACCGTTCGGATTCTCGATCATATAGATAGCATCCGGATCGATGTTATTCAGATCCACGATCGCTTGCGTAGCGTCCTCTGCGGCGGTACTTGCCCAAGCGCCTAAGGTATTTTCCATCGTATAAGCCGCAGCCTGATCCGCACTCAGCACGGTCTCGATATTCTGCGTAGCATTGCCGCTCTTCTCGTCCACGAAAGTCACTACATTGCTTGCCGGCGTCAATACCGTTCCGTCTGCCAAATGGGTGTTATACTCGCCGAACACAGGCCATGCGTTCGGGTTCATCAGTTTCTTCGTCCAGCGTTGGATATCGCCGCTCTCAAAACTGAACTCACCGGCGCTGTAGTCCACGAGCGTATTGAGGAATGCGCATTTCGGCGTATTGTTCCATGCACGACCCATCGAAACCACCGGGCACTCACTCTTCACCGTACAGCCTTCGAACACATATCCCGCATCGCTGGCAATACCGTTGTTCGCCGTCAACGCATCGCTACCGCCTCCGTCTTTCTTACGTTTCTCGCAATAAAGCAGGTTCTTCTTGAAATAAACGCTACCGTCACCGCAGATGAAATCGACTGTTCCATGGATCTCGCAGTCCTCGAAATACTTCACAGCTCCTTGCAGGTTGCTGTAATAGGTATCCTGGTAACTCAGCAGACGCACGTTCTTGCAAACGGTCTTCGTTCCTTGATCCCAGAGCGCTACGGCACGACCGTTATCGTTCTTGTAGTAGTCGAGTGCATTCTGGATGGTGAGGTCCTGCAGATACGTACCCGATACGTTCTTGTTGATCTTCAGCGTTGCCGTCTTGTCGATACTCTCCTTGGCTGCATCGGGCGCGTTCTTGATGATCACCCCTTCCATCGACTGACCAACGATGGAGATATTATTCTTACTGATCGTCGTCAGACAGGTCTCGCCCAGGTCATACAGACCGTTCGGCAGGAAGATCTTCTCACCGGATTCGGCTTGTACCAATGCCAAGATGAAGGAAGCGGCATCACCTGCCGGCACCTTATAATAACCCGTCGTCTCATCTTTCTCCATGAAGTTCTCTACATTGTAAACGACTACCTTGTGGATGTACTGTTTTGCCGTCCAGCTGATCGTTACCCAACCCGGACCGTTGCTGTAGTTTGCTACGAGTTCAGTGCCGTCAGGTGTCTGGTCCTTCACTACATCGAAGGAAGCAACGGTATGACCGTCAAAACCGGAAGTAACATTGACCGTTCCCGTCTCCGAAAACTTACAGAGCGTAACCACGATCACCGAAGTACCGGGTGAATACACATGGATCAAACCATTGGCATCGAAATACCAGCCGTGCGTTCCGTCGTGATAAGCACCGTTTGCTACCTCAACCAACTCGTGATCCTCTGGATAGAAAGTCTGGTCCGCAAAGTCATACGTACATACAGTGCCTACCGTAGCTACCTCAACCGGCGTCACTTTCGCATGGATCGTCGTGTTGCCGCTGATGATATCGCCCACTTTCGCTTTTTTGTTGTTCGTATAGAACCATCCGCGGAACGCATAGCCTGTTGGTATCTCCGGCAGTGCACTCACTTCCGGTAAGATACCTAACTCTGCACCCTCATAGGTCTCCTGACGAGCAATCTCAGCACCGTTCTGGTCCTTGAAGATGATCTCACACGGCATAATATCCGTAGCCTCTGCGAAGAAATACGGGATATAGGTATTGCCGGACAACTCAAAGGTCAGCAACGCTGCATCGCCTGTATAGGTGTAAGTCAAATATTGATCGAAATGACCGGTCGTCTCGCCACAAGCAGCATTGTTGCTGAACGTAGCAAAATCCTCTCCGTTCTTCTTGATATTAATCGGCGTAGTGCTGTATTGACATGCACCGATGGTGAACTTCACCGGACCATCCACCTGCACGTTGATGTAACCGCCTTTGATACCATGCTGACCGCCGTTGTAGCTTGTTTCATCTACCTCTACTCCTTGTGGCAGTTCACCGCTTTCCGGCAGAAGTACGGTATAAGGATTATCACGGAACTCGATCTTAAAGTCCACAAAACTGCGTGCTACATTCTCAACAAACTGAATCTTCTGCAGCGCTGTTTCTGTGTTCACACCGCGGCAGAGATAGATATTGTTCTGCTCCGCCGTTAATTCGATAACCTGGGTGCCGTACTCGGTCTGCTGACCGGTCGTAGCGTACTTCGTATCACCTTTGGTCTGCGCTGCAGCGTCTCCACTCCAGTTCCACACCTCGATATCGGCAGCGTTGCTACCGCTACGGGGACCAAAGCTCAGTTTCAGTTTACCGGCTACAGCCGCCTTCGTAAAGCAGCAATAACCCGAACTGTTCAACTTGATACCCTTCAGACCATTGTTGGTGCCTGCGGCATCACTAACCTTGTTGTTCCAATACAGGCCGTTGTCCGGACTGCTACTCGGAGCACTCTCCGTGTAATCCCACAGCAGGTCATTCTCACCTGCCATCATAGCCACGCTCATCAGAGCCGCTGCCATGAAGAAAAAGAATTTTTTCATGTTGTTAGTATTTTGAGTTTATTTGATTTTAATACCTGTTGCGTTATAGCACTTTCCGTCCCGGATGATGAACAGCTGACCATCACGAAGGATTTTCCATTCGCCATTAACCATTCGCCCTTCGCCATTCTCCACGTCCGTGCTAACAGCCGGTGCATCAACCGGAGTGATCTTAATGGCCTCTACATAACCGCCTACGGTCGATTCGTGTTGTGCTTTACGAACCCGTGCCGGTGCGGCTACCTGACCTTGCTGGTTCAGATAAACGATGACGTGGGTCTGCTCGATCACATCATATTGCACTTGTACCCAACCTAATTCGGTGCTGACCACAGAGATAGCAGCTTGACCTTCCATCTTCAGTTGGAACGTGAAACCCGGTTCGGTCTTACACTTAATCTCAAACTCACCTTGTCCGGCCGGAACATCGAAGATCAGCGTACCCGGTAACTGTTCTACCCAGGCTCTCGAGCCCGGTATCAGGTTCTCCATCGCCGTCTCTACCTCCTCGTGCGTGAAGGCCGAAGAGATCTCCAGTTGCTGCGTCTCTTCATTGAACGTGTCGTTCTCCGATGCACTGAAGACTACGTTATCGTTCTCTTCCGGATCTTCCGTGAAAGCAATACTCGTCTGCTCGTCCGTCGGTAACGGCATCGGCACCTTACCGATCTCTACCATGCGAACGGCTTTTCCGCCGCTCTTGGAGAAGAATCCGATCGGACTACCTTTCTCACCACGCCATTCTACGTCCGGCGTCAGGATATCGATACCACCGATACCGCCTTCACCTTTCTGGAAGTCCTGCACACGGATCGCTTCACCGCCATTCTCGTACAAGGCTTCAGCGAACACGTGTCCCCACTTGGTGACGGACAGATAGACGCCTTGGATCGCCGCCTGTTTACCGGTAGCGAAGAACAACGCCTCATGCATCTTCAGACCATTGGCAATAATAGCGATAGCGCCATCCGAAGCATCGGCACGCAGGACCACGGAGTCTTT
>Ga0352985_1018825_pt1 | contig 8571 bp, 3 predicted proteins | sample Cowrumrumenfluid_5_FD_205947 | JGI IMG/M metagenome (GOLD analysis project Ga0352985, IMG submission 205947) | Metatranscriptome of Cow rumen microbial communities from the University of Illinois at Urbana-Champaign, USA - Cow Y-1 rumen fluid... | ecosystem: Host-associated > Mammals > Digestive... | reverse complement strand
GTTGGAATAATGCCGAATGATATAATTGAAGGTACTGACCGAACCTAAGAAATCGCCTTTATGAAATTCCGCTTCGCCCAAACGCATCCATGCCAAATCCATATTGGCATTGAATTCTTCGGATTGAAGCCATAGTTTATATTTGGGATCGCTCGCCTTTTTAGGGTCGCGTTTCGGTTTCGCTTTGATCGAATGCAACTTGATACATTTGCGGCATTTCTCGATGGTCTTATCCATCTGTGTAGATGCCGCCTGAGCTGCTTGATGATTGGATACGGGATAAAGCGGTAAAATACCGGAATAGTCATCCGTATTCGCATCCCGTATAGCTTTTAATCCCTCTTCATAGGCGATATTGCCATTATAAAGGATATTGTATTTGACTTTCGTCTGATGAAACGAGCGCGTAGCTCGTGTGTTTTTCTGGGTAGAGCACGAACAAAGGATCATCATTAAAATGATGATATTGGAGATTTGATATTTGAAATTTGAGATTCTCATTTCAATCCTTTGACGTGACTTTGTGCCGCTATAAACTCCTTGAGGTAGAACGGCTCGTAATATGCCAAATCAATTGATGGACGATTATACGATTTACGATTTACGATTGATTCCGCCAATACTCCCACATACTGCGCTTCCGGCACAATATTCGGGATAAAATGCCAGTTGGGTTTTGTAAATATATTGGCACATTTCTCTGCTCCGTTTCCGAAGTAATATATTGGGCTGTTAGCTATTTGCTCTTGGCTATTGGCTATCAAACTATCTTCGTTTTCGACTACTACCGCTTTGGTCTCTCCATCAATCTGCGTATAGACCTCCATACGACGGGCATCGATCATCGGAATCAGGATGCCGTCCTTAATACCGGATGCCTCATTCAATACATCGAGTGTCGATACGGGCAGAAGAGGAATGTTTAGTCCATAGCACAGTCCCTTCGCGGTAGAGGAGCCGATACGAAGTCCGGTATAACTGCCGGGCCCTTCGGACAAGGCTACGGCATCTATAGAGAGGGATTGCTCCCGCGCGAACGAGAGCAGTTCCTCTATATAGCGAGGTAGCAACCGGGCATGGTTGCTACCTTCCAAGCATATACACTGCTTGATCAGCGCGCCATCTTTACAGATAGCGGCTGAACAAACAGATGTACTGGTTTCGATACATAGTATCGTCATTCTGCTAACGATTTAACTTTTCTCTTCTTCGGGAAGTTGAAGTGGTAAGCCACTTTGATACCCGCGTCGAAGTAACCCAGTTTATCCGCATAGGTCTTCGTAGCCGACTGCACATCCAGATGAGCTTTGTCGGTATCCGTCGGAGCGGTTAAGTTGAACAGACCTTCGGTGCTCGTTGTATTCTTGAACGAGTTGAATACGCTGTAGTTAGCGTAAGCACCCAGACCAAGCGAGTTACCGGATTTGAGGATCCACTCGTAACCCAATTCAGCGGTCAGCATGACGTTGATCTTAAATTGGATACCGTTGTCCACTGTCGGTTGCTCACCGTTGTACTGACCGGTTACAGGGTTGTCGATAACGGTAACACCTGTCTCCTGTACATACGCGGAGATGTGGGTCTGCTCTTGATTGATAGACTGGTTATACGGCGTATAAACCGGAATCATGAACTTCGGACCGATATTGAAGAACACACCGTTGTCTGCGATCAAAGAGAACATGAGCGGAACCTCCAGTTGCAATTGATGATCGGTCTCCTTCACATCTTTTGCTACTACGGTATAATCCACGTTACCCTTGGTGAACGCAGTCGAGTCACTGGCAGTCTTCAGGCCGCTCTGTGCATAACCGATACCCAAGCCAACGATCAAACCGAGGTCAACAGGACGACCGTCTTTGGTCCAATAATGCGCATATTGCAGATCGAGCACTACGTCACCACCGCAGGTCCAGTTACCCTTCTCTGCATGATGCATCAGCGAAGCTGCACCGCCGCGCAGACCAATCGTGAAGCGATCATAACCGCCACGGAAGTGCTGTTGCGACTTAATGGAGTCACCTTTCGCGATCTCTTGTTTTACACCGCCCACAACCGGCTTCTCTTTCGGAGCAGGTTCCTCTGCCTTTGCTTCTTCAGCCTGAGCAGGCTCTTCTGCTTTCGGCTCCTCAGCTTGAGCAGGTTCTTCAGCTTTCGCTTCTTCTGCCTTCGGTTCTTGAGCCGGTTCTGCCTTCGGTTCCTCTGCCGGAGTGGATTCCGGGATTAGAACCGGAGCAACTACTACAGCCGGAGTGATCTCCTCTGCCGGTTGCTCTTCAGCCTTCGGTTCTTCTGCTTTCGGCTCTTTGGCTACAACAGGCTCTTTGTCTGTTTTCGCTTTCGCTTTCTCATAAGCAGCTTTCTCTTCAGCTTGCTCTTCAGCAGCTTGCTCAGTAGCCTCTTCAGCCTTACCGTTTACCGGAATCAAGCAGTCCTCACACATCCAGGAATAGATATTCATAAGCAGTACACCGTCCGCGAAACGCTTGGTTCCCAGCTGACGTACCGTATGTACTTTATCCCATACCCAAGTAGAAGGAGTCTCACCGGTAAGGTATTTCTGACACTCACGTTTAATCATTACGGAGTCGCCAATCGCCACTTTGAACTCATGTTTCTGAGCCGGTTGTGCCTCTTGTGCCGAGATGGTCGACACAGCAGTTGCGCATATCAGGGTGGCTGCAATTAGAATTGATTTAATAGTCTTCATTGTGCTACCTCCTATTCTTATTTAACAATGTAACGTAAGGTTGATTTCATATTCTCATTGCTGAGTTCTACCAAGTAGAATCCATGCTCGTTCTGGGCCTTGAGGAGGAATGCCTCTTGACCGGAAACAACGAACGTACGTTGTAACATACCATCGGTAGTATACAGACGGATAGTGGTTTCTACCATCGGATCGAGGTTGATCACACGGATGTTCTCACCCGGTTTAGCCAGCGACGGCATCAAAGCCGGAGCATTCGCTTGTCCCTTGATCTGATAGTGACGTGTCTCACCTCTCAGACCGCAAGTAGCACCAGCTACAGCCGGAATCTCAACAACAGCATAGTATACATCGCCAGCAGGCAGCGGATCACCGGTAGGCAGGTTGTAATAATAACCCTTACCTACTTCAACATCAGCCGGCGTAGCTTCCTTATACCATACTACATAACCCAGACCGTTATCCAGCGAGTCGAGTACATTCTCCCAACCCGGCAGACCGTTGATCTCCAGACGGTTGATCATCAACAGACGATCGCCGTACTTCGATACCAGACTGAGGGTTGTATCCATCGGATTGGTGATCTCGATCTTCATCGTTACGATACTATCGCAACCACCTTCTGCACCATCTACGAAGGTATAAACTACCGTCGTATCGTTGTAATAGGTCTTACCGTCACCTTCGGTCCAAGTGAAGGAGTTACATGCGCCCTTCACCGAATCCTTCGCCTCTACCGGCGGCAGGATGGTCAAGTTGAGGTAATAGAGACTATCGCCCAGATAGGAATGATGGAAGGTAACGGAATCGAGGGTGTCCTTATCGAACGTTCTGGTCTCGATCAGCGTACCTGCTTCGTTGTAAATCTTCCAGTCATAGGTCTTACAAGCCGACTCCTCTAAGGTATCGCGCGCGATATTCTTATAGGTGTACTCTAATGTATCGCCCTCGTTCGCACACTGCAGTGCAGCAAAGTACTTGAGGTTGATACGCTCTTTGTACAGCGGTGTGGTAGGCAATTCAAGATACTCCTGACCATCCAGACTGTAACGCCAGAAGATGGTATCTACATATTGAATCTCCGGATGACCTACGGTATCTGCATCGTATTTAGCTTGCAGTTCAGCCGTAGCAGCCGTTACATCCAATACCACACCACGTTGGATAACCGGACGGTTCGTCAACTTCTCAATCGGATAGATGGTAGCCGGTTTCTCACGCGGAATGAACGTGTAGCGAACTACCGTATCATACATGATTGCCTCAATGGTATCTTTCTTCTCAATCGAGTCTTTCCATTGCAGCGTGCTCGGATCCGAAGCATCGATGATGGTCCAGTTATGATCCAGCGGGTTATCGAAACGCTCGCCGTCGCAGACGTAGAGAGTAACGAAGGTCTCTTTGATCACACGCGGTTTTTTCGGAATCATCTCCAACCAGATATGAGTTGTTTGATCCGATACATACTTGATGAACAAGCTATTCGGCCAACCCATATTCTCCAGATAATCACGAGCTACATCTTTCCATTCCTCATCATTCGGAGCAACGGATTTGGTGATCGACATATCCGGTTTGTTATTGCAGTTGAATACACCTGCTTCATCCAGTTTGAAGAGCAGGTCTGCTTTACCGGTTGCGGTCTCAGTTTCCGACCAGTTCTCTACGTGCAGACGTACGTCGCATGTATCCGGAATCTTATTCTTATCCAGTGTAACACGATACCATGTCAACTGGTCTTTCGGATTCACATTACCATGCTCCCAGTCGAAGTCCATCGGGTTCTGACAGTCATTGTCCACACCGGTGGTCTGCGGCAGGTTAATGCGCATTCTGATTTGCTTATCCGACTTAACACGCACATATGCGGTGATCGAATCCTTGGTGATATAACGATGGAGCAGACTATCAATAAAGCTCTCATCGAAACCGGCAACATCAAAGTTCACACCGGCTTTGTCAATGGCCTTATTGAGCAGTTCCTTCAATGGTCTGCTACCATGGCGCTCCGTACCGCTCTTATTGATGGTACGCTTGCGTACAGGAATCTTGTAGGAAAGCGTATCCTGGAACGTAGCAGTACCTTCGATCGTCGCAGGTCCTTCACCTTCCAACTCATATTCCAAGGTAGCAGCATCTACATACTTGTAGTTATTCTGCATGTACGGGATACATACCTGATACCAGTGCTCTTGGTTGTCACCCTTGAGCGTATAATATACGTTCGGAACAAGCAGTGTAGCTTTCTGCTGTGCAGGATCCGGAGTAGCGGTTGCATAATCGCTGAACGAGGTCTCGAAGGTCAACTTCTGCGTCGTACGGATCTTGACATACATCTCTACGTCACCTACGGCATAAACTACCTGAGCCGGGATATTATGAGACTTACCATAACCCTTCTTGAAGGTCTTTTTCCCGCGGTCACCTACATAGTAGTTCACCAGATCCACATCCGACAGCAGGCCTTCGTATACCTCTACAGAAACCTCTGCAGCGCCGTCGCCGGCATTCTTAGCTGCTACATGCAGACTCTTACCGAACAGGCTCTTGTCTTTCTTCAGATCTACGGTATTGATCTTATACCATCTCTCCGTCATGGCCTCTTGCGCATATGCTTTGCCTAAGATGAAAGGCACAGCTTGCGTACGGTCAGCTCCGTCGAATGCATCTACGAGCGATGACTTATAGCTGATCTGACCAACTGCCGTAGCCGGAATGATGACACGGATATATATCTCTTCATGCGTGTTGACAACTTGCTTAAATGCTTTCCAATCCAGTACTCGAGACAGCGAACCACCCGCCGGAACGGTTACCTTCACCGTACGCATGGTCTCCGTAATCGGGAATGCGTATGCAAATTCGAGGGTAACGACTACATCCTCCGAAGAGGTGTTTTGGAAATCCAATTGCGGGGTCTTCGCATCTACAGCGATCAACTCACGAATAGCAGCTACCTCTTCTTTGGTAATCACTTTCCAGAGTGTATCAGCATCCAGTACCTCAAAGGCAGCGCTATTGATTGAGATGGTATCGAACTCTATATCCCCCTCATCGATCGGGTCGAAAGGTTCCGGAACGATACGCTCTGCGGTCAGCAAGAGCGAGGTGGTACCTTGCAGGTTGATATACATAACGCTATCCGGCAATTCACGCAACTCAGCATATTGCTTGGAGATGGTATAGGTTGCCTTGCCGTCAATACTGAATTTCTGCAACGACGGAGCATCCTCATCCGGGCAGGAATAGGACTCTTGCCATACCACATCACTCTGTGCATTGTCGCGGTTCTCGATCTTGAAGTCTACATCTTCTTTCGCCTCGAGCGCATCACGCAGGTCGATCTTATACCAGAGGTTTGCATTCGCATCCTGCTTGTTACCGGAAGTCCAGTTGAATACGATAGCACTCTCGCAGTCACTACCAGCCGGTTTCTCGGTCAACAGAATCTGCAGCGAGATATCCTGGGTAGCTACCACTTTGAGGTAGATCTCATCCTGTACGATGTTCTCGAACAGAGTACGCGACAACTTACGGCTATAAGCACCGTTCGCAGCAATCGTCAACGAGCGTTTCTCGTTCTCGATCTCATCCGGGCACTCAAGCGACAATTCTGCATCAATCTTTACGGCGCTGGTGCTGCTTAAGTTCTGAACAAATACAGTCGGGAACTTAGCGGAACGCTCACGTACCTCATTCATATCAACAAGATACCAAACGGTGTCGTTTGCATTCTGGCGAACACCTTCATCCCAGTTGAATGCAACGGCCTCCAAGCACTTGGCATCCGGTTCTTCTTTGGTCTTAGCATCTTGGGTAGTAACCCAGAAGCGGATATCCTGATCGGTCTCCAAACCAACCCATACGGTATCGGACATCATTGCATAAGTAGAATAGCCTAAGGTAGTCGTTTTCTCCTTGCCATCTGCAGCAATCTTGCGCGTTACCTCCTGCAAGTCGATATACGGGCAGGAGAATGCCATCGATGCCTTAACGGTAGCCTCCTCGTCACCTTCGTTCACCATATGAACGACAAGATCCTGCGTGTTCTCACGCGCCCACGCTACATCAATAGCATACCACTGCGTGGTACGAGCTTCCTGCAGATGACCGGATTCCCAGTTGAAGTCGATGTTGGTCTTACAAGCTTTACCTTCACGTACGTGTTTGAAACGTCCGTAGAAGTTCACTTCTCCACCTTCCACGATGGTCAGCAGGTAGATGTACTCTACGCCTTCCAGATTGGAAATCATGTTCTTCTTGTAAACCACAATTTCTTCCTCGCCCGGATTCAGTTCGTATACCGAGTTGCTGGTACCATATGCCGGTACTTCGAATGCCATCTTGATGGTCACTTTAGCCGGAACGGCACTCTCGTTACGATAGGTGAACTCAGGCTCGTACTTCGCCATCGAATCCATGTCTGCCACTTTGATGCGGAAGTAGGTCACACCCTCAAGCGGTTTGATAGTGTCCGTCACATGCAGGTCTACAAAATCCGCGTCATCAGGGATGATGGCTTCTTCAGGTTGATCAATCATCTCAACCTTCATGCTAACCGGTGCCTCGCGGTTCTCGATGCTGAAATACACCTCGTGCGGTTGTACGCTGGTGATCATGCTCTGCGGCACGGTGTCAATGATAGACTTACCCGGAGCGATCTCATAGGTACGCTTGGTCAAACCGGAGGACGGACAGTCAAGCGATTGACCGGCTTTCAGGTTCACCGTTTGGGTACCTACGTTGGTGATGGTCACTTTCACATCCTTGCGATACGCATCCTTCACCGGCGTCAAATCCACTTTCCACCAAGCTGCATAACCCTTGGTTTGCGTCATCTCCGTGTCCCACAGGAGAGTCTTGGCTTGCTTACAGGTCTCATCGAGATCTTCTGATTCAAATACCTTAGCGCTCAATCGAACTTCACCGTCAGTGGTAAGCGTGAGATAGATCTCTGTCTGTCTCATACGCACCAACATAGCGGCATTGGCTGTGTACGCTTGATACTCGTGAGGGGAGACGTGGTAATGCTTGGTCTCCGTCTGGCCGGCAACAGTAGCGGTCATGTCCGCTTCTACCGACTCGTCACGACTCGGGTTTGTAACGTACAAACTCAACGAAGGGTTCTCCTCCTCATAGAGCGGAGAAAGGTCCACGTGATACCATTTGGTACCTGCCTCGTGCACATTACCCTTGTCCCAATCAAACTCAATTGCGTTCGCTTTGGTACTACCGTCGCCACGACCAACAGCCATCATATTGAAGGCCATCAATACTGCAACGGAAAGTAATAAAACTCGTTTCATGTAATTGGTTGTTTTTTGTTAATGTATGTTAATTATTAGTTATTTATCTGCTGTCCTAAGACATTGTATTTTCTATCATCAATGAGAATTATCAGTTGTCCGTTCTCAATCATTTTTCTTCGCTCCACTTTCTTCTTTGTGCTTTCTATGCCTTGCGGCTCCACTACCGTAACTTGAATTCGGCGTGTACAGGTGTTCGCTTTCACGATATCCAAAATGGTATCGCCATAAGTGGTAAGCACATGTCCGGAGGAATGAACATAGCCGTAATTCAATTCCGTGCGCGTTACGAGCACCGTGTCGTACTCCATCGTAGGCGGAACGAAGGTCAGACTCACCTCCATTGCCTGCAGCGTATCGCGTGCTACCCAAATGGTATCGATAAAGGCCGTATCCGTAGTAAAAGTACGCTGATTGACCGTCAATTTCTTGCCTTCGCAGATAGAGTTAACCACCGGCGCTACCGGGTCCGCATATTTGGGGTTCTGATAATGCAGCACACGGCCGGTGATGCTATTGGCATGCTTCACATGCAGCCACAGATCGCGATGCGCC
>Ga0352985_1023131_pt1 | contig 8734 bp, 4 predicted proteins | sample Cowrumrumenfluid_5_FD_205947 | JGI IMG/M metagenome (GOLD analysis project Ga0352985, IMG submission 205947) | Metatranscriptome of Cow rumen microbial communities from the University of Illinois at Urbana-Champaign, USA - Cow Y-1 rumen fluid... | ecosystem: Host-associated > Mammals > Digestive... | reverse complement strand
AGGCTATTTGTTTGCTCTTCCCTTTAGGGAGGAGTTAGAGGTAGGCTTGTTCTTAACGAACTTGAGTACCCTGTACGTTGAACATCTTGTTGTCACGGATGATGTACATCACACCGTCAACCATCACTTTCTGAGCCTTCTCGGTCAGAACAACGTTCTCGATACCCTCCTCTGCAACAGTCCAACGATACTTAGCAGGATTGAACATGTCCATCTCAATCCACTTGCAAGCCTCACCCTTGTATGTATCATCTACCCAGAGTTGACCGAATATGAGTTGGTTGTCAGCAATCTTAGCCCACTCATCGTTCTCAGCATCGTAAACCTCCAGCTCCTGATCCCAGGAACCAGCCGAACGGAACTTGAAGAACTGCGAAGCCTTCGCATTGAACTTAGCGAAATGCCAACCAGTGTCGATCAGTTCCATAGATGTACCTTCCCAACCGTCGAAACCACCGATGATTTCAACACTTTCCGGACGGTTCTCAGTCGGGAATCTAACAGCCATAACTACGTACTCAGCCGGAGTTTCGTCGCAACGAGCCCACTGGAGTGTATCCACGCGGAGATCCCAAACGATGTTAGCATTCTCGTGGGTCAGCTGGTTGTCTCCATCCTCACCCGGGATACGAACCCATGCACCATCAACGAGTTGTTGCATGTAAGCGATGTCATTCCAAGCCGGAGCATCTTCACCCTCTGCCGGTACTTGACCTTGAGCATCCATCTTACCGCTAACGATCTGATACGGACTACCTTCAGCAGCCTTGAAGTTGATGTAGTAGGTAGGAACACCATACTCGGTAGTTTTAGCTGCATCCAACTGCATTTGTTGGAAAGTCCAGTTGTTCATAGAACCTACGAGGAACGGAACGACATAACCACCGCAACCATTGCTGACAACGCTAATGGTGTAGTTGTGGAAAACAGCAGTACACGGATTCTTTTTCCAAGCGTCTACCGTGAATACGTTCGGTGCATCGGTACCATACTGTTTGAGGTCGATTTCACCAGCGTAAGCACCTTGTACTACCTGTACACCACCGCGGATAACGGTAGCAGCACCAATTTGGTAGTCCCAGTTGAAATTACCTTCAGCATCCAGCATCACCGGCTTAGCACAATAACCATCTGCCTCACTCGGCTCAGCTTCGGGCTCAAAAGAACCAACATACCATCCGTCATAACCCTCAACAGGCTCTACTTTTGCACAGTCAGCTACCGTGCTCTTCCAGCCGTTGAACGAACCGGTAATAACCATGTCATTACAAGCCATGTCAGCGGGCACGAAGAAACATACGCAGACATTACCCTGATCGTAGTAGTCAGCCAGAACAGCGTCCGAAGGAACTACGTCCTTTGCAGCAAATACGCTAACACTCATCAGCGCAGCTGCGAAAAAAGCATAAAACTTTTTCATAATTGTTTGTTTTAGTTAATAATGTTAATTAATTGGTTGTTTATTTCGATAAATCGATATTTCGATATGTCGAGATGTCGATATTTATCTTCTGATTAGTAAACATATCCGTCACCACCCTCAGCAGCGTAGATATTGTTGGGATCACCCTCTACGTCTGTCTTGAAGTTCGGGTTGGAGCGCTTGTCCTCGGAGGGAACCGGGAACCAGTTCATATACTCCGGCGTACCGGTTGTGAAGAACGGGCTGTTCTCTGCCGGCGGCATGTCGTTCTTGCCCATACGTCCTTCCCAATGATAGCGATACTGGTCGGAAGTAGGACCAAAGAAGCGTCCGAAACGCACGAGGTCAATACGACGGCGTCCCTCGTACCAGAACTCGCGGCTCCACTCGTCGAGCAGCGTGGTTTCGTCGAGCGAAGGCAGCGGGTCAGCTCCGGCACGCGCACGGATGGTATTGTTGATGATAGCGAGAGCGCCGCTCTTGTCTCCCTTGCGGAAGAGAGCCTCTGCCTGGATCATGTATGCCTCGGCCAAACGAAGCACGGGGATGTCGGTATCCGGCCAAGAGGGGTTCTGACGCGGCGACAGCTCGGGCAATGCGGCCGACGAATACACACCGGTGAACTTCAAACCTGCCCAGCAATCGAACAGATACTTGGTATCACCCAGATCCTGATTTCCCTTGAAGGAGAACTCATAGCCGGTGTTCACGCTGTCGGAGCAAAAGATAGCACGGTCATCGTCCAGATATGCACGCATTTCGTATTCGTTGTGCATCATATCTTCTGCGGTAGCACGGTCGATATTGACCGGCTTGAGGAACTTATCCACCAATGTGGGCGACGTACGCATAGAGTGCCACTCGGCCTCGATACCCCAAGCTACCATACCCTTCAGACGGTTCGCACCGATGAGCAACATAGAGCTTGCGTAGCTCTGTGCATACATACCATCTTGATAGATTTGGAACAGCGCCTCTTTCATTACCTCTGGACGGTTGTTGTCGCCCATGAAGAGCTGCTGGTATGCGCTATAGACAAAACCGGAGTCGGTCACGATTTTGTCGGTAACGAGCGAGTACTGCGAGTTTTCGCTGATGACAGCCGTAGCTGCATCATAAGCCTTACCCCACATCTGACCGGACTTCCAGTCGCTGTTGTACTTGTTGTATACATCGGCATTGAGGTAGATACGCGCCAAGAGGAGCTGTGCAGCCGCTCTGTCGACACGGTAAGGCGATACACGCTGAGCGGGCATTTCAACAGCCAGATCCTCCAATTCCTTCACGAGCCACTCGTAGATTTTGTGTCTCGGCAAGAAATGCGGGAACTCGTTGGACTCCTCGATGATCAGCGGTGCATAGAGGTACATATCCATTAGATAGAAGATATGGAAAGCGCGAATCCAGCGCACCTCAGCCAAGCGGTTCTTATCCTCCTGCGTTTCCGAAGAAGCGTACTTGAGATAGTGGTTGCAATACTTGATATTGAGGTTCAGACGGGTATAGATGGCCCGGATCATGGTATTGGTACCGGTCCAGTTGGTCTGACACATCTGCTTCGACTCGGCATCATTCCAAATCCACCAAGCCTCGTCGGTCGTCAACTCGTTGCAGTACCAGATGGTACGGTAGAAACCGGAAGTACCTGCGTCGATGTCCTCTACGTCGGAGTTCTCGCCCGGGCCGGACTGACCGATAACGGCCATACAGGAGTAGCACTTGGTGAACATTCGGTCCTGGTTGAAGGAGGTCGAGGAGTTCGGGTCAATCGGCTCTGTATTCAGATCTTGTACGCACGAAGCCATACCCAGGGTGATACAAGCCAAGACCATGTATTTTGCTATATTTTTCATAATAGAAAGGGTTTTCAGTTATCAGTATTCAGTTATCAGTATTCAGTTATCAGTAATCAGTTATCAGTATTCAGTATTCAGATTAGAATTGGAGGTTGATACCGAGTACGGTGGTCATTGAACGCGGATAGATGGAGTTGTCCACGCCACCGAGACCTACCTCAGGATCGAGACCCGAGTACTTGGTGATCACGAACGGGTTGGAAACGGTGCAGAATGCACGACCGGACACTTTGCTCTTCTGGAACGAGTAGCCCAGCGTGATGTTGTCGCAGCGCAGGAACGAAGCGTTCTCCAGGAAGCGGTCGGTGATACTGTACTCTGCGTTACCGATGATGCTCTTACCGTCGGTGTCCCAAATTTGCATATTGTAGCCGTCCACATAGTAGGTATTGAATACATCCACGGGCAGGTTCTTGTAGAATCCGTCGCGAGCCAAGTTACCGGCAGGTACGTTCTGCAGACGCGAAGCAATCACGTTGTTGAATACGTAGTTGCCAATATTGGCGCGGAAGCTGATACCGAGGTCGAAATTGTAGAACTGGAACTTGGTCTGGAAGCCCATCATGACCGGAGCCACCGGGTTGTGCTTGAATACCTTGTCCAACTCGTCGATGCTGCCATCGTTGTTCTGGTCGATGATGTACCAGTACTGCGAGCCATCCTCACGATAGTTCTTGCGAGCCTCGTAGAGATAGAATGTATTGGTAGCGTAGCCAATAGCATACTTGGTAATGGATTTACCGCTCAGACCGTCGCCGCCGTAACCGCTACCGTCGATCATAGTTTCCTCACCGTTGATCTTGGTGATCTTGTTCTGGTTCCAGGTTACGTTGTAGCCGAGGTCCCATTTGAATTTCTTGCCGTAGTCGAGCACGACTGCGTTGATAGCGAACTCAACACCCTGATTCTGGAGCGAACCGATATTGGACATCACGCGCTTGCGGAAGTTGGTACCCATGGCCACGTTGACGTTGTTGAGCAGGTCGGTGGTATTACGGAAGTAGTAGTCGATAGAACCGGAAATACGGTTGTTGAGGAATGCGAAGTCGATACCGGCGTTGTAGGTAGTAGTCTTCTCCCATGTCAGGTTCGGGTTGAACGCATTCGGACGATCGGAGATATAGAGTGTGTTGCCATCGGCATCCTTGACTACCGGTACGATATTAGCATCGTAGTCCTCGGTAGCATAGTTTTCGCCGCCGACCGGGTAGTAAGAGGTGTGGCCGGTGGTTTGGCTGTAGGTAGGCATATAGGAGTAGTCGCCGATACCATCCTGCTGACCGGTGATACCGTAGCCGAGACGGAGTTTGAGGTCGTTGACCGAGTTGACGTCCTTGAGGAAGGTCTCCTTGATCTTCCAACCAACTGCAACCGACGGGAATACGCCCCAACGATGGTCTCTGGAGAAGCGGCTGGATCCGTCACCACGGACTGTAGCCGTCACCATGATCTGGTTCCAACCGATCCAGTTCAAACGTCCGAAGAAGGAAACGAGGTAGTTCTCGCCCTTACCCTCGCCGTGATAAGCGTTGGCAGGCTGACCGCGCTTGGTGGGATCGGCATTGGTCATCGGATAAATACCGGAACCTTCGCTCAGGTATTCGTTGTAGAAGTGCTGCCACTCGTAACCGGCCATGATGTCGAAGTGCTGGTTAGCCTTCTCCCAGTCGTGACCATACTGTGCGTAGCAGTTGAACTGGAGGTTGTATTTCTTCTTCTGCTCGAAGCCTTTCCAGCCGGTATAGTGGTTAGCCGTACCCAGCATGCTATTCTCGTTTACCTGCTTACCGAAGGAGTAGTCTGCACCGAAGTTGGCATGAAGCACGAGGTCCTCAAATCCGTGCACCTTGTAGGTAGCCTCAAAGTTGCCTACGAACTGTCCTGCGTTGGATTTGTTAGACTGATGCTTCAACATAGCCAAGGGGTTCGCCGTAGAGCGGAGGCTGTACATCCAATAGGGGTCATCGTACGGGCCGGTGACGCTGGAGGATGTTCCCAGAGGCTGGAAGAATCCGTCCCAATGCTCATCCAATTCGTCTTTGGTCAGATAATACTGTACACCGTTGGTCTCGCCGGCAAGAATTGGCTGTCCGTCGATATTGGTGAGGTCGCCGGTAGAATAGATCGGCTGCGTCGGGTCCTTGTCCAAATATGCGCCGGAGATACCCGGTTCGTAGCTGTTGTAGATATACATACCCTTGGCGTTGATGTTGAACATCAAGTGGTTGTCGAGGAACGACGGGCTCAGGTTGAGGGCAGCCGTCACACGCTGCATCTGCGAGTTCTTGACAGAACCGTTGTTGAGCGTATAACCGATGGATGCGCGGTAAGGCATATCTACGTTCTTGTTCTTGAAACCACCGGTCAGGGAGACATTGTGGTCGGTAGAAATAGCGGTACGATAGATCTGGCTGAACCAGTCTACGTTGTCGTTCATGAGATAGTAGTTGGACTTAGCGGACTGTCCGGCGCCGGTGACATAGGCACGCAACTCGTCGCCCGTGAAGACCTGCATGTGCTTGAGCACGGAGCCTACGCTGACGTTACCGTCATAGCTGACTTTGAGTTTCTGACCGGACTTACCCTTCTTGGTAGTGATCAGGATGACACCGTTGGATGCACGCGAACCGTAGATGGCGGTAGCGGAAGCGTCCTTGAGGACGGTGAAAGTCTCGATATCGGCAGGGTTGACGAGCGAAAGCGGGTTGGAAACACCCTGGATACCGTTGTTATCCATAGCCAAACCATCGATGACGATGAGCGGGTCGTTGCTGGCGTTCAGCGACGAACCACCACGGATACGGATAGCTGCGCCACCACCCGGGGTACCACCATCGGTGGAGATGTTCACACCGGCGATTTTACCCTGGATCATGTCTTGGGCATTGGTCTGGAGACCCTTGTTCATATCATCGGGCTTAATAGCCGTTACGGAACCGGTAGCATCGTTTTTCTTAACGACACCGTATCCGACAACGACCACCTCTTCCAAGAGCTCGGTATCTTCACCCATGCGGACATACATAGACGGAGCCGCTGCGAGTTCCTGCGTCTTGTAACCCATGTAGGAGATAGCCAGTTGAGCGCCGACATGGACGGTCAAACTGAAGTTACCGTCAAAATCGGTAATAGTACCGTTGGTGGTACCTACTTCGAGGACGGAAGCACCGATAATAGGCTCTCCGTTTTCAATATCTATAACCGTACCCTGCACGGCCAGCTGCGCGAAGGCCGTAGAGCCGACCATCAGCATAAGTGCAAGGCTTATCGTACGAAAGATATTCATAGTAGTCTTTTTCATTGTTGCAAATGATTTATGGTAATTGATTCAAGAGTTAAGGATTCAGGTCGCGCGTAAAGCTCACGCCGTTGAGCAGGAACTCAGCTGCATTTCCCAACGAATCCGTTTTGTATTTGGATATATTGAGTTTGTCTGCGTTGTTTGAGCCCACGAGATTGATCATAAACTTGGCGTCGGACGAAACCTCGGAGAAATACCAGTTGCAATCATACTCAACAATTTTCTCATTTTTGATGGTTTCTTCTTTGGTCTCGCGGTTGTAGCTGGAGCGAACGCTGCGCTGGTAGTAGTGGCCGGTAGTAGCCTTGGAGGCAGCATCCTGCTTGAACTCAATGGCATAATAGCAAGCCGTGTCCGCGCTGAGAGTATCCATCTTGCCCGTGAAGACCTTGATGGTGTCATACTTGAAGGTCATAGGCGGGATGAAGGTGGTACGGATAGAATCGCGGAAGATACTATCCATCACAAATTTGTCTTTGAACGTGCCCTTCCACTTGGTATTGGGGAGCGTAGCAAGGGTTTTCTCCCATTTCTCCACTCGAGCGGTATTGTCGAGTCCTTCGCCGCCGATCACGTGTCCTTCGGGCGTGATGAGTGCGTTACCTTTGAACACCAGGCTATAAGGCTCACCCGTTTTGGGGAAAACGCGCAAGTTGAACGCGGTGTTATGATCCTGCCACTCACCGTATTCGTAGGTAAGCGAGTCCACCCGCTTCGGTGTGCTGACGCCGTTACCGAACGAGATGAGACGGTAGATCAGGTGGTTGTCGTTCACTCCACCCGGAAATTCGTACTCCTCAATTGTGAGTACTTGGCCGTTCAACATGGTCAGACTGCGCGAAGTCTTGTGCAGACTCTGTTTCATGAGGTCTGTGCTGACCTCCGTCACGTTGGGCGACGACTTGGTTTCGCAAGAAGTGAGAGCAAGGGCTGCTATCCCTACTGCGAATAGACTTACAAGTAGTTTGTTTTTCATAAATAGATCTATTTTGTTTGTTTATTGTTTTCTGTTGCGTGGTACCCCTCGGAGGGGGTTCACTCTCGTAAACGGCTCGAGAATGACTCGTAAACGATTCGAGAACGACTCGTAAACGGCTCGGCTAAATTTACTCTTTTTCCTTAATCAAGAATACGCTCAGGGCGCCGAGGACGAGCAAGGCACCGGCTACAACCAGCATACCGGCTTGTACGTGCGCGCATATATATTTAAGGAGGAGACCTCCGCAGAGGGCTGCAACAATCTGCGGCACGCAAATGGTGCAGTTGAAGAGGCCGAGGTAGTATCCCATATTACCGCCCTTGATGGCGTTCGTAACGATCGTGAACGGCAGGGCCAACATAGCCGCCCAAGCAGCGCCGATGAGTGCGTAGCTGAGCCAGAGGATGTATTGGTCAGTAACGAAATACACAGATACAAAGCCGACTGCACCGACGAGGAGCGAGATAGCGTACGCACCCTTGTTGCCAAACCAGTGCTCGAGCTTCGGCAGGAAAGCCGCCCAAAGGAGAGAACCTACGGCTTGTACGCAGAAGACTACGCCCACCCAGTTGCCGGCATTCTGGAACTCAGCCGCCTTGGCACTCAAACCGTCCCAACCGAAGCAGTTGGAAGCGATAGCGCCGTTGGAATAGGTCCACATATACATAAAGGCTGCCCAGCAGAAGAACTGAACAAGTCCGACTGTCCAGAAAGCGGATGGCGCTTCGCGGAGCAAGTCGATAAAGCCTTTTTCCTCCTCGCGCTCATCTTCCTTTTTCTCCTTGATACCGTGAAACTCGGCATATTCCTGCGGATTGAGCTCCTTGACGGTCATGAAGGTATAGAGCGAGCAGAGGATGAGGATGGCCGCACCGGCATAGAAGGACCACTTGACAGAGTCAGGGATGACGCCTTCGGGAGCCGTATTGGCAATACCCATCCAAGTGAAAGCGATCGGGAAGAGGTAGCCCACAACCGAACCGGCGTTGCAGAGCGCCGACTGGATGGCATAAGCAGTTCCTTTTTGCTCCTCGTTGACCATGTCGCCCACCATCATCTTGAAGGGCTGCATGGCTATGTTGATGGAGGTATCGAGGAACATGAGGCTGAACAGACCGAACCACATGGCGGCGTTCAAGCCCAAGAAAGCCGATTGAGCGAACGTAAAATCACCT
>Ga0352985_1016807_pt1 | contig 8884 bp, 10 predicted proteins | sample Cowrumrumenfluid_5_FD_205947 | JGI IMG/M metagenome (GOLD analysis project Ga0352985, IMG submission 205947) | Metatranscriptome of Cow rumen microbial communities from the University of Illinois at Urbana-Champaign, USA - Cow Y-1 rumen fluid... | ecosystem: Host-associated > Mammals > Digestive... | reverse complement strand
CCTTAACTAGCTACGGTTAAGAAACCTTATGCAACGTTTACGATAATATAATCAATAAAGGTAGTGCCGTCATAGATGTTAATTCTGTAGGCACCTTTAGCAGTTTGACTATTACCGTAATTTATAGTAATTGTAATTGTTCCATTACCACCAGAACCAGCAACATATGCTACATTGATATGTCTATCAGTATCTGGAGTGCCAGCGGCACTTGTAGTATCCGCATTGTCGATTGAATATTTTATAGTCGGCTCAGCTGCTGTAATTTTGAAGCCCACAGCATGTGCAAGAGCGGTAGCTTGTGAAGTAGAAAGCAGTACTTTGCTGTCGGTAATAAATCCTTCTACATCGCTGCCAGCTGCATATTGAACCAATTTCATCATCTTACCATCATCAGGTCTAAGAACCTTAAGGTTCATAGAGAAAGTAGATGGATCGCCCTCCGCTTCAAGAGTAATAGTATTTTCACTCTGAACTTTAGCCTTTTGAATGATGAACTGGAAAAATTCGTCCTTACCGGTTTGCTGACTTCTAGCGTAAGTGTCTCCTGTTACGTAGTATGTTCCCGGGAACGCATTAGCCGAAATATCAATGGTTTTTGCGGCCACAGTAATTGAATATTTGTAGAAATATTTCTTACCTGATTCAATCAGTGAGCTAGCGTCGCCAATGAGGCCCAAAGTTTGTCCATCTTCTGTATACCATGTACCTGTAGTAGGAGTAGCTATAACGCTACCGTCCGGCATCGTAGTTCCCGGAAGATTGTTTTTATACTCTCCATCTACAACGATTGTTTTATAAAGAGTGGAATTTCCTTGAGCTACGTTAGAGCCACCACTAAACATGATAGCCATTGATTTAGCAGAGAACAAAGCGTCTTCAAGAGTAACGGTAATTTCTTTACCATAATCCCAAGCAATAAGTGCAGGGTTACCCTTACCACCGCGAGCTTCGGCTTGTTCTGCGGTTTGCTCAATAGTAGAAACTTTTAAGGTATCAAGATAAAGCACAGGTTTTCCATGAGTACCATCGTTGTTAATTTCATAGAACACAACATCGGCAACTTCTTTAATACCATATTTGTCAAGTATTGAAGCCATATTTTTCCCTCCATTAAATGTCTTTTATCCAATATTTTGGTTTAACTTTTTTAGCATCTGCACCAGCAAGCAAAGACTTAATATCGGTCTCATAGCTTTCTTTACTTTGATACATTTTTGTTAAAATGCCAATAGATGCATAGCTTAATTGTTCAATATTAAGTGGGTTTAATCCCATATTCATACAGCAAATTGCTGCAATAGACCCTTCTAAACTAACACCCCCACCAGATTTAGCTTTAACCTTATCCCTATATCTAGCCTTAGCTTTCATTATTTTTAATTTAGGCGATATATTGGGGTCTGGTGGTTCTACAGGGGCTTCCCCTAAGGATATTCTTATTGTATTTTGAAAGTCAAGAAAATTACTCTCATTTAAAATAGTTAGGTCTTCAAAGGAATTCATCTTAGAAATTTGTTGCTCAATGTTACCGATTAAAATGGATTTCGCTTTATATAATAAACTAATCTCTTGTCTCGTAAATAACCTAAAGGCTTTTATAACAAGTTGCTCGTAAGAATTACTTGAATTAGCATTATTAAGTAAATATTCCAGTGGTGTAGGCATGGGAGAGGGTATCGGAATTTTATCTTTTTCGTTGGCTTCATGGAATGAGTCTTCTACCTCTTCTTGCGACATAGTTAAAATTTTAATTACACGAAAAAACTCTTTATCAACTGCATCGCTAATTTTAGGCGGGTAGATAAATATATTATTAAATGGAATAGGTTTTCCTAAAAAGGCCGAAATATTAGTCATAAGTAGTTATAAAAAACTCTTGTTGATAACAAGAAATTTCATCAGATAAAAAGTTGAGCTCAAAGTCTCCACCAGATATTGTACCTAATCCATTTATTTTTTTCCCATTCAATGATTGCTGTATTTCTCCCATTATTTTAAAAGGACGAAGATTTGTGTCATTTATTATCCATTGAGTAAGAGGACAAAAGACTTCGACGAAAATTCTAACAACCCTAAAATTGGTATTAGAGGTGTCTCTTACTCCGCTCGCTACGCGTAAAGCGACTAGAGACGTGGCAGTTTCCTTTGGTCCAACTCTTGGGACAATTTTTATTAACTTCTCGAAAAAAGTCGAATTAATCTGGTTGTAAGCAAAATCTGAGTGCGATAACGGGTCTTTATCGGTGTAATATAGAAGTTTTAAAAGATTTTGATTAGCCAACAACCTTTCAACAATTATATGTAGATTCTCACCAATCTCAGCACAATTGCGTACTCCCATTATTTATCACCCCTCATATTTAGCCATTCCCAACTATCTCCAGTTCTTTGCTCTTTTGGAGTTGCGATAGTTGATGTGTCAAACAGATATATCGGATCGACAGATACATACTCTACGCCTTGAGATGACTGTCTATCATAACCAGTAACTCTATATCCTTCTTTTAATTCGTCTTGTCCTACTTCTATATAGATGTCTTTTTGTATATAAGGATTTAACGGCATTATGAAAAAGCTCAATTTTAAATTCTCATTATAAAGGACGTTGGAGCGACTACGGGATTTAAGTTCGTCTTTAATCATATTATTTTCTTGCCCAAACATATACGCCCAAGATTCTCTTTGTTCTCCGTTCCTATCTTCCCACTGCAACAAATGAGTCATTTTTAAAACAATATAACGATTATACCCACTAGCCCTGATATCTTCTAGCCAGTAAACCATCCATCGAGTAATGTTTGAACTATCTTGTTCATCCGCTATTTCAATTATGGTTCCCGCCGGAATTTGTAAGTTGCGTCTAGTTAAAAGATATTGCAAAGTATGGGTATCATCTTGTTTATATCGTTCAAGAGTCGCATCTTGCAACTCGTTACTAAAATTAAAAGAGACCTTATAAACGCTTTTAGCTAAGCGTCTTTCAAATTCCTCTTCTCGTCTACCTTGTATCCGCTGTAAGTAGCCCGTCCCGTATTTGTTAATCCTTTTTTTATAAATATCGTTATAATAGCTCATTTATATTTTTTTAAGCAACTCTATACTATCAAATATGTTTTTTCTAAAATATTCATATTTGATATATCTCAAAGTGCTTAATTTATAGTAAAGAGTGTAAAACGTAGACGTATGTAATTCTTCTGGAGTACCCATAAGTTCTATTAAAATAGCTTCGAGAAATTGCTCCCAAGTGCCATCTTTTTCATACTCACAAAGTAATCCATATAATCTTCCGCCTAAGCTATGTGTATACTCTTTAGAGAACTTTACACTCACTCAATAGCTCCAGCTAAACGAGTATAGTCAAAAGGATTATTATTAACAACACGGTAGTAAATACTCTCTAATTCTTTGGCGTGTTTACGTTCACGCTCTAAGAGATTAGATAATCTATTTATAAAATTGGCTGGTGAATAGTCTCTTTCATCGTACAGCGGTTCGATGTTTTCATAAGCCAATATTTTTCTATTAAGCCATTCGCACTTCATATAAGTTGATAAAATTTGTATCTCTCTTATATCAAGATTCCCTTCAAAGGCACTTTGTCCTACATCAATGGCTAATGAATTTTTAGGAAATTTAAACCATCCTATTGCTGACTCTAATAGCGTCATCCAATCTGCTTTAGCCTCTTCCTCAGTCCAATCGAGCCAATCGTCTTCAGACATTTTAGACAAAAAAGCAGTATATACTTTTCCTAAAGGAGTCATAATATACCTCCTTCTTTTTTATTTACGAGAAGTTGAATCTTTATTAGCTCTATTTAACTGTATCGCCCTAACGATATCGATTTGAGCGGCTTCTTTTAGTACTTCACACTTATCGTAGTCAATAATTTCGTTCGCGACGGCGTACTTAGCTAAATCTTGAATTTGCTCGTAACTAGCCTTCTTAAGATATTGTCGTAGCTCTGCGGTAGGGGCTGTAGATAATAGTCGTTTTTTCTGTACGTCCGTCAGAAGAACTATATTTACTGGAGTTGTGGCATCTTCTGGCTCTAATCCCAACTCTTTTTTAATCTCAAGGTCATCTATATATAATATACCTGAAGTAAACATATACTCTACACCAGGCTCGTACATAGCTTCTTTAAGCAGCGACAAGCTAATTGTCTTTTTTGCACCTTTTTTCTCCCAAGTCCTACGTATTCCAAGTTCAGGTAATACAATTCCAACTTCATGGTTCACGCAGTTTTCAATCATTACTTTTCTATCTTCCATAGTAACTCTCCTTTATCTCTTAAAAGTCAGGGGAGAAAATCTCCCCTTTCTTTTATTCTATTTTTAATTAGTCATCAAAACCATAAGGTGATTCATAAGTCTGAGTAATACCTGTATTTTGATATATAGCCCAGTTATGATAAGAAAGAATAGCACAACCCATCTTTTTGTAGGCATTTATTTCCATGCTTTGGTCTGGGTTAGTCCAATCGTACATTTGAGTTTGACCTTCAAATACGAGTTTTACTACTTTCTCACCACCAGTAGGCAAGATGTATGCCATTTGCGGATCTATCCAAGTCTTAGTGTTATTTTCATCTATAAAAGATTGAGGAATTTCTACAATACGTGTTCCACGGAAAATCTTAATTTTTCCTGTGGTATGGATAGAATCTATATCGTCTGGGCTATAAATACCTTGCGCAACGCCAGCAATAGGAGCTACGATTGCGTCAGGGCCCATAGCAGTTATAAATTCAGGAGTAGCAAAAATTACAGCGTCTTCACCGTAAGCCTTTACTACATTGATAAGATTCATCATCTTGTCAGCTTGGAAAGTAGCGCCTGAAAAAACATTTGTAGCAGGCATATTAGTAAGAGCGGCCTTTAGAGCCTTTTGAATTTCAAGGAAAGCAGCGTCCGTAAGACCTTCGGTAATAATCTCAAGAATATCAGACATTACATCTGCGCCATCGAGCATTCTTTCAAAGTCAATTCTTCCTGCTCCACCGATAGCATGTGCACCAACTTCGAAAGTGCTATTGTCAAGACGGAAAGTTTCATATACACCAGAAAGACCAACTTGAGTAAGGAATTTCTTCGCACGATTTTTACCGAGTTTCTTTTTGAACAGGGCTTTCTGATTTTGGGCAACTTGCTTAACTTCAGCAACGCTGCCAAACACATCAAGAGTTTTCTTTGGGAGTTGATCCTCTACAGCTTCAATTATAATTTCAAAGATATCGTATTTGTTCTTTTGGAATTGATTTATAGAACCAGCCATTTCTTTAAAACCGTCGGCCAAGGCTTTATCAACTGATTCTACAGTATAGTTAGCCGGAGCCTCTCTACGGACTGCGCAAAGAGCTAATTCTTTCATCTCATTAATAGTCATTATGCTCCACCTCCTATTAATCTACTATAACGATGAACTTAATAGCAAAAGTTCCGTCTGGCATAGTAGTACCTTGGATTGCTTGAAGAGTAAGTCCGCTCGCTGGTTTACTTTTTACAAGTAGGATAGCTCCAGTAGTTGAAGCCGTACCATAAACTGGAGTAGATGTGAGATTTGCTGTAGTACAAGCCGTTCTTACAGCAGCGTCATTAGCGAATACAGAACTATCATAACATAAGCAGTTAGTAGTAAATCTGTCACCTACTGAAAGGTAGCCAAGACGAGGTCTAAAATCATCCTTACCAGAAATTTTAAAATCTTTAAGTGCATTTGCTCTCTCATCATATATATGTTCTGTACTATAATTAAGAGCAAGAAGAGTATTGTTAGCTGCGGTAGCTGAAGGTAATTTAATCTTCTTATTTACCTTATCTATAAGAAGTATCATTCCGTTTTCTGCGGGTATTGTAGCAAAGTCACCAGGAGAACCTGCTGTACCTACGTCTAAAGAACATTGAGCTTCAATACGACCTGTTCTTGGGAAAGCGCATTGGTTAAGTTCAAGCTGACCATAGCCATTGATAGTAAATCTTTGTATTGCCATAATTTACTTCCTCCATTAGTCTTTATTTTCATATCTAGCTAATATTGCTTCGATACCCTGCAGTGGCTCTTGCTTAGGAATTACTTCATAAGGCGCTCCGTCTTCAATTTTAGAAAAGACGGAAGGAGTATTTTCAACAAATTCGTAGGCTAGATTTTTCTTAAGTTCTGTGGCGCTATAAGCGTCGATTTCTGTTGCATATTTTTCAATAATAGAAGCATCAAGCTTAGTAGAAAATTTGTTTAATATGTCTTGTTTTTCTTTGCGCTCTTGAGCTAACTTATAAGACTGCAAAGCTTCAACTTGTGACGTTAAATCTTCTACTATTTTTCCCTTATCTTCTACGCTCTGATTTAAAGTAGAAATTAGAATATCTTGCTCTTTAATTTTTTCATCTTTTTCTGAAATTTCAGTTTGATAATTAGAAATTTGACTAGCAAGACTTTGATTATCTTGCTCTAATTGAGAGTATTTAGTCTCTCTTTCTGTTGCGGCTGTTTGAAGTTGAGTAATAGTTTCCTCTTTTCTTTCTTTTTCCGCTTTTAATTGAGAAAAAGTTTCATCAACTTTCTCGTAATTTCCGCCATTAAGTACTTGTAAAGTTTCAAGAGTCTGTTTTTCATTAGCTGTTACATCCATAATATAACATTGTTCCATACTCGTAATTTTTACGCTATCTGTACTATCGTCTTTGGTATAATAAACTCTTTGGTAAGCGTTATTAGCTACATCATAAGCTATGGCGTAATTGTCATAGATATCTAAAACTTCATATTCTATTGCCCAACCGCCTTGTTCAGTAAAGTTGGGATTTAGGGTATCCCAAATAAGTCTACCTTTTTCCCTATCTGACAGTTTGAAAACTGATTTATACATTTCTTCCTCCTCCTGCGCAGTATTCCGATAATTATTTAAAGTATCAAGCAAAGAAAAGAATCCAGCGCCTTCAAAACATGGCTCGATTTCTTGTCCCAATACTTGTAAACCCAAAAAGCTGGCGTCTTCAAAAATATAGCAGCGTTTTCCCTCTACAAAGCCCCATTTACCTTTAATAGATGGCTTCCATAATTCCATTGATTGCGGACTACCAACAATAGACGCTGCTTCTTGATATAAACCGGTATAGATTAGAACATCTACACACGCGTATTCTCTTTCGACTCCATCGTCGTCTAAATGCTTTTCCCATCTGAAGTTGCAATTCTCTGGAACTATTCCATAAATCCTACCCAGACTGCTTTTATCTCCGTGGTCTGTATATTCTCCCTCATAAGTATCAAAGATACCTTTAACTGGGGTATATGGAATAGTAGCCATTAATTTTTTTGCAAATTCGTCTGATATAAAGCTACCATTTCGGTTTAATCCTTTATAAAAAATTCGGCATCTGCTTTTTGATAAGGTGCTACTTTGCGGAGTAAGCTGTTCATATATTTCTACGTTAAAAGTAGTATTCATTACATCACCTTATTGTTTGTTTATAGATTGCTGATTTTGCTGAGTTTTAGGAGATAAATCCTTATTGGCTGATTTAGGACGGCCAGCTTTATTACCGACAGCTTTATTACCGACAGCTGGCTGCGATTTATTAGGTTGATTATCAGAATTGTTATTGTCCTTTGAATTATCTTCGTTAGAACCATCGTTAGAACCGTCTTTTGTTTCACTTTGGGTAAAGGAAGTCTGTAAGGGAATTAAGTACTCTTGTAATTTCATTACCGAGTTCTCTAAAATTTTTATATCAAGTAAGTCTTGTTGTGATATACCCATTGCTAGTCCCGGTATAATAAAACTATAACCTGTAGTTGCTAACTTATAAGAGTTTTCAATAAATTCTTGTTCTGTATAGTAGCTAATTGGTAAAAAAGTATACTTAAATTTAATTTTATTGTTAGAAAATTTACGATTTATGAAATTCGTTATAAAATTCCCTATTAAGCTTGCAAAAGACATTATAAAAGCAACATCGTTTTTAATAGAATATTCTAGCGCCAAGTTGCTTGTTGTTCCAAATAACTGACTGCTTGCCCCAGACTCGTAGTAAATAGCGTTCATCATTTTTTCTAAATTGTTAATAGATGTATCATTTGTTGTTTTAGAAGTTACAGCTTCTACATCAGCATAGGTGGTAAGAACACTAATATTCTTATTCCCTTTTAACATTTTTACAGTCGCGGAGTGCATTAGTTCTGCTTCTTCTGGCTCAAATAAAAGCTCGTTAGCAGAGTTATGAGGGATTTGTTGAACGATAATTTTCTTTATGTCCTCCTCATCTCTTAATTTCTCGGTCTGTACTGCATCTTCATAATTAAGTGATGCAGGTATTATATTTAAGAACGAGGGCCTGCCATCTAAGAATGGTAAACATATTCCAAGTTCAGGTGGAATAACAATCCATCTAATCCCATCTTTCTTCTTCTGTTTATATGCTTTTCTTACAAAGTCGGGATATAGCGACAAAAGCTTCTTTCTTTTCTTTTCGTCAGTTATACTATCGAAGTAAGACAAATCAAATTCTATTAAATCATTACCATTAAAATCTTTATATCTCGAAGCACAATAATTATAGGGTAAGTCTAAAACAGCGAATGAATCTTTATCGTCCTTTAGTATTAACCCAAAATATGTACCATAAATAAGTGCATTTAGTACAACGTTAGTACAGAAAATTGGTAATTTCATTTTATCAATAAATGTCAATGCATCTACCATTTTTTTCTGCGCGACGGAATCGGTAATCTTTTTCCCTTTAGGAATCAATATTCCAACATATTTTAATATAGTAGCATAATAAATTAAAATTCTACGGTAAAAGCCGTTTTTATAAAAATAATTTTCTGATAATTTACGTTGAGCGTCCAAATTGCCGCTCTTAATAATATTTTC
>Ga0352985_1008023_pt1 | contig 9193 bp, 5 predicted proteins | sample Cowrumrumenfluid_5_FD_205947 | JGI IMG/M metagenome (GOLD analysis project Ga0352985, IMG submission 205947) | Metatranscriptome of Cow rumen microbial communities from the University of Illinois at Urbana-Champaign, USA - Cow Y-1 rumen fluid... | ecosystem: Host-associated > Mammals > Digestive... | reverse complement strand
CCTTCGTTTTGTTCTGGAAGTAAGGTTCTCGGGAGATGGTCCCGTGATGATCCTGTTCCAAACAGCACATTAGAGTTCAACACCCAGAGCGTTGTACTTAACACCATTCTTGATGATAACGAGTTGACCGTTCTCGAAGGTCTTAACAGTCTTAACGTCAGCGTTTACGTTCTCAACGCCCTGCAGTTGACCTATCTGGATCTTGTGGAGGATATAACCACCTGCGGTCTCACGGATGATAACCGTCGAAGCAATAGCCTGTACCTGAATCTCATAAGGCTCGGTCTCGTTTGACTTACCAGGAAGAGCAGTTGCGATACCGGTTGCGTTAGGATTAACAGCAACAGCACCTGTGAAAGCGGTACCCTTGTCACCATCTGCGAACTGAGCTCCAGTATCACCCTTCGAATTTACATAAAGCGCAATAACGTCACCAACATTTACATTGGTTAAAGTAATGTCACGTTGGTTACCATCCATCTGGATTTTACCTTTTGCGTTAACACCGTCGGTAATGTAATATACCTTAAACGCGGTCTTCTCGCTAGAGTTCTTGTACGAGAACTTCATGTTCGGGAGTTGAGCAACCGTCATCTCTACGGTCTCACCAGCGGTGTTCTTTACCTCGAAGTAGCTCTTAGAAGCGTTGTCGGTAATAGTACCATTAACTACATTCAGATCTGCCTCAGCGAAGTTCATCTCTGCGAGGTCATAAACTACTGCGTTAGCAGTCAGAGTTGCTGCCATAGCAGCTGCGAAGAGAAAAAATTTCTTCATAATTGTTGATTTTTTAAAATTGTTAATATAAATGGTTAATAAGGATTAATCATTCCGCTGCATCAGGATCTTTCCCGTTGTAGAGGACATTTTTAATCTTTTTATATTCTGTAATAGGCATGGGTTTGGGGTTGATCATACAGTTCACAAACTTGATATCTTCCGCCCATTCCATCTTGATGCCGTTCTTGTTTCCGATCACGGTCACCTGGTCAAAGAGGATGTTATGCACCGGTTTTCCCTTCAGTCCCTGAATATCCACCGCCTGCTTGGAACCTACGCAGGTGATATTGCGGAACGTGATATTCGACCAATCGGGGAAGAACGTCTCCTTGTTATCCTTGTCGGTTGCACTGACGCCGGCACCCTTATCCGCATAACCGGACTGAATCAGGAATGCCGCCTCCACGATATCCTTCATGATAATATCATAACAGTAGATATCTTCGCACCAACCGCCACGACCCGGCGCTGATTTGAAACGGCAACCGATCTCCGTACCTTCGAAACGGCAGTCCTTCACTACCAGACGCTGCATACCGCCACTGAACTCGGAACCGATCACAAATCCACCATGCGCATGGTAAACGGTATCGTTGCAAATCAGGAAATCACGTTGCGGTCCGGCATCCACACCTTTCTGACCCACACCGCCTTTCATACAGATACCGTCGTCACCGCAAGAGATATTACAGTTCACGATCAGTGCCACCTGCACATTTCCCGGATCCATGGCGTCACCGTTCTGCGCCCAATGCGGACAACGGATATTCACGCCGTCGATGATCAGGTTCTGGATACGCGTCGGCACCAAGTGGAACTTAGGAGAGTTCAACAAATGCACATGCTCCACCAGCACGTTCTTCGAATCGGTGATATTCACCAGATGCGGTCGCATCTTCTCCTGGATAATCGCATCTGAAGCGATATTCGGTACGTTATACTCCTTCTTGAGACCAAACGGATACCAGATCTTCCAGTTCTTACTGTTACCGTCTGCCAGCACTTTACCACCCATCGCCAGCAACTCTTCCCATTGCTCTTCGCTCACTTTCTTCTGCTTCACCGGACGCCAGTAGATTCCCTGTCCGTCCAGCGTTCCGTAACCGGTAATAGCTACATTCTCCAGTTTCGAACCATAGACGCAAGCGTGACATTTCTTACTTCCGTCACGAAGCGTATCGGATTTCTGAACGTACAGTTCCTTATTCGTAGAGAAGAGTATCGTCGCTTGATCTTCCAAGTGGAGATCGAAGTTACTGATCAACTTAATCGGGCCGGTCAACCATATTCCGTTCGGCACGATGAGGTGTCCGCCACCTTGTTTCTTAAGATGCTTGAGAGCATCTTCAAAAGCTTTAGAACAATCCGTCACACCGTCACCTACGGCACCGAAATCGATTAAAGACACCGTATATTCGGGTATCACGATTTCTTGCACTTCTTCCACTGCACACGGCAAGTTGGTATAATAGTGCGAGTACTTCGTCTGCGCCATGACAGCAACGCTCATCAGCGCCATAAAAGAAAGCATCAGTTTTCGCATAATTGCCAATTTTTATGTTCTTAGAACAAATCCTGTACCAAACTGTTGAGGTACACCTCTAAGTTGGTATAATTCTTATCCAGCGTATAAGTTTTTCCGTCAGCGGATGCATTTTTATCCAAGCCATGCTCATCCTCCCATGCGTCCGGCATACCATCCAAATCGGTATCGTAGTCATCGGCACGATGGGTCTCAGCAATAGCAGGATATCCTCCTACGTCCGAAGGAGAATCAATAAGTCCCTTCGTAGAACCGTTTGAACCGGTATAGGTATAACTGCCATTCCGCACCTCATTGACGATACGGGCATCAATCGCATCTCTGTGATGGGAACAACCGGCCTTCGTCAGCACGGTCTCAAAAGCCGCTTCAGCACTTTGTTCGTTCTCCAATGCGGTCAACCCCTCTGTCCAACGCGCCATCGCTTTGACGTTACTGCCGGTTTGTGTAGAACCCTTCCAATTATCCGAAGTCACGTCTGCATAACCGTACATATAGTTCCCTTCCAACCAGAACTTACCCGGTATCAACGTGTGTCCATCGGAGCAGAATTCACAACTGACGGTCGGATCTACCAATCGGTTCTTTTTACTCGTAACCGGGCCGTACTTGTAGTAGTTGTTCACCATATTGATTTTACGCGCCTGCGTGTAACCTTCGCCACCATAAGTGGAGTTTCCGCCCCAGTTATACACCACGTTATTGACGTAATCAATCGGACCGAAACAGGTGTTGTTCACATACGAATGGTCAAATCTCGGATTACGGCTGTCATGGTGCGCCAGCAGGTTATGATGGAACGACGCATTCTTGCCTCCCCAGATACCTCCGTAGCCGTGGTTGCCCTTCACGTGCACCGACCGACGCAGACTCTCTGTGATAAAACAATACTGCAACGTAAAATCGGTATTGCCGTAACAACTCACGCACTCGTCCGTACTCCAAGAGAATGAGCAGTGGTCCACGATGATGTTCGAATGGTCATTGATAGACAACGCATCGCCTTCCACTTTGTTCTGGTCTCCCATGCGGAAACGCAGAAAACGAATGATCACATTGCTGGCTTTTACCACCACCGGATAACCTGCGATACAGATACCGTCACCCGGTGCCGTCTGACCGGCGATGGTGAGGTTTCCAGCGGTTACTTCCAGTTGGCTGGTCAGGTTGATCGTTCCGGACACATCGAACACCACTGTCCGAGTACCATCCATCTGCAACGCCTTACGCAAGGTACCAACCATTGGTTGACCGGTGGACTTATCTCGTGCATCCTCCAACGTAGTCACATGCACTACAAGACCTTCACGACCACCCGTTACATATTTACCTCCACCGTCAGCACCCGGAAAAGCAGGCACCTTAGTGGTAGGCTTCGGCTCATTCTCTCCGCCTCCACAAGCAGGGAGGCAGAGGATGAGACCAAGCAATAACGACGATATTTTAATATTCGTAGTCATTCCAAAGGGTTCCGTTAGATGCGGAAATATTCACATCGAAAATCGGCCAGTATTGATGCATATCAATGTTCGTGCCCGGTTTGAAGAGATACCAGTTCTCCGTTGTGATCACCGGCACTTCATCCTTATCAAAGAACGACTTAACTACCCAACCGTTCTCTTTGTCAAACTCAGCCGGGCGAGCTGCATCAAGATCCAAACCAATGAAACGGTCAAACACATAAGCGGCACCGTTCTGCGCAAAATCATCGTTACGCGTATAGTGGAAATATACGGAATCCGGACGACCTGCATACGCACCTGTTCCTGCTTGCAAATCATACACAGCTGCCTGCGCTGCTTCCAGACGCTCCTTAAGGATACCCCAACGCATCAAGTCATACTTACGGAGGTTCTCACCGCAGAACTCAAACGCACGCTCATTCACGATATTCTCAAAAGTAACGGGTACGGAAGGAAGACCTGCACGCGCACGTACCTTATCCATACAATCCTGTGCGGAGATACCGTACAACTCACTCGGTGCATTGCCTTCTTTCGAACCAATCGCCGCCTCAGCAAACATCATCAGCACATCCGTATAACGCAGCACCGGCATATCGATACAGTCCTCATTGGACGAGTAACTACGAGCCATCCATTCTACACGCAGCTTACCGAGGTACATCTGACTTGCATTCGACTGTTTTTGATATACCTTCTTATCCGTTGCAGCAACACCCGGGAAGACTACGTCTGTATAAGACGATCCGGTACCTTCACCGTTATCGTACTCCCATGTCCAAGGAAGAATCGTAATATCACGACGTTTGTCCGCTTTGTCGTACGCATAATAGAACGTCGGCACGATCTCGATCATAGCTTGCGTCTTGGCATTGTTGTTGTTTCCGGCACCGTAGGAGATGGTGTTGATCAATGCGCCGGCACAGTTGGTAGACATCTTGTTGCCTGTCAACGCCAGTACTTGGCCACGAGCACCGTCCAGGAACGGCAATGCCCAGATCCACTCCGATTTCGAATAGTCGGTCACATCTTGACACAGATCTTTGAACACATCCTCAAACTTCGGTTTGAACTTATAATCCTCTTGTTTGATGATCTGCGCACAAGCCCATACAGCCTCTTGATAGAGTTCCTGACGCTTATCCGGATCTTTCACATTATACTGAATGGAGCAAGCGGAAGTACCACCTTCGGTGAACACATCCGGACGCATAGCCAAACCGGCATACATCAAGTCCAGACGAGCCAGCAAACCGAACGCCAATGCCTTACTCGGACGACCGGTGTAGTTAGATGCGCTACCCGGACATTGAGCAGACCACGGCATCAGACGCGCTGCCTCTTTGAGGTCAAGACGTAACTGCTCATACACCACGTTACGATCCTGCTTCTTAGTGTACAACACTTCCGGGTTATATCCGTTGAAACTCTCAAAACTTGCCGGCACGTCACCCCATAACTTAACCATCTCCAAATAGCAGAAGGCACGAAGAGTTAACGCTTCACCTAACAGGTACTTGAAAGTTGCTTCCGTGGTGTCGGAGTGTTGACGGATTCCGTCCACTACTACATTCGCACGCTCGATCGCTGAGTTCAGATAAGCCCAAGGATCCTTACCGTTCGAAGTAGAGAGGTTACCCGTACCGCCGGTCATGTTATAGGCCGCATATTCTGCATCCTCCGACTTGGAGCAGTGCTCGATATCGGTGTTCAGTGCTACATAACCACCGCAAAGACGGTTACGGAACGACTTATCCTCGCCGAAACAGTTGTAGATAGCACCAATGGCTTGTTGGGTCAGGTCAGCTGACTTGAACACCGCTTCATCCATTGCCGAAGGAGACTCTGTCTCGAAGAATCCCTTCTCGCAGGCTACCAAAGTAAGTGCAAGTGCACCTAAAATGAAATATTTTGCTTTCATAATAATGTATATTTACGATGGTTAGAATTGGATATTTAAACCTACATTGATACCGCGGCTCTTCGGATAAGCGGAGAAGTCCACACCCGGAGTCAACGGGTTCTTGCTCGAACGCGTATCTACTTCCGGATCCAAACCGCTGTACTTCGTTGCGCAGAAGAGATTCGTACCCTGTACATACACGCGGATATTGCTGATCACTTTCGTCTTCTCCATCCATACTTTCGGCAGCGAATAACCAAGTGTCAACTGGTTCAGACGCAGGAAAGAACCGTCCTCCATGCATTGGTCTGTTACCAGATAATGCGACATAATCGGACTGTAGGTATTCGCACCCTTGTCGATATTGAACTGGTCGATCTGCTGTGCAAAAGCAGTATAAGCGTCACCGAACATCAGTGCACTGGTTGCATAATAATCCGGCATGTACTGACCTTGATTCGAATAGAGCGAATAGCGGTTGTTGAAACTCATATCGGTAATCAAGTTACGCATCTTCGTCTTCTCCGTTACCGTCGTGTACTCCATCTTGGAAAGGTTCAGGATCTGATTGCCGAACGCAAACGTGAAGTTGGCAGCTAAGTCAAACTTACCCCACTTGTCTCCGCCGATATTGAAGTTGATATTGAAACCACCGCTGTGCGTCGGAACCGTGTTACCCAAGATCACTTTATCCTTCTCGTCAATCACACCGTCGCCGTTCTGGTCTTTGAACTTAATCGATCCCGGAACCGGCTTGTTGCTCAAGAATCCGTCTCCGTAGTTAGGTACACCCGCTGCCAAGCCCCACGAATGGGTGGATGTCGCATAACTCTGGAAATCCGCAGCGGTATAATAACCATCGGTCTCATAACCCAACACGTTACCTACCGGTTGTCCTACCTCCAGCAGGAACTCAGCCGTGGTCAGATACTCCGAAGAACCGAAGCAACTGGTCTGCGCCAACATCTTGGTCATGTTACCCAGGTCTTCCACGCGCGTCTTGTTGAACGAGATATTGGCGTCCACACTCAAGTTATAACTCAGACTCTTCGATTTCTTATCCAGGATGATACCCTTAATGGAGAACTCCATACCCATATTCCGGGTAGAGCCGATATTCTGATATTGATAGTTATAACGCGCCGGCATGTTTTGACGAATGATCAGATCCTTGGTCGTGTTCCAATACAAATCAATCGTACCGGTCAAACGCTCGTTGAAGAAACCATAATCGATACCGAAGTTACGGGTAATCGTCGTCTCCCATTTCAGATTCGGGTTAGCGGCAATCTTCTCGCTTCCGCCTACTACCAGGATGTTACTCGTTCCCGTTCCCATATCGAAATAGGTCATCTGCTGCGACAGGAAATCCGGGTGAAGATATCCCAGATCCACATTGTTGTTACCGGCCACACCGACAGACAGACGCAGTTTCAAGTTACTCAACCAACCTGCTGCATCTTCCATCCATTCTTCGTCCGACATACGCCAAGCAACCGCACCCGAAGGGAAGTAACCCCATTGGTGACCCTTCACGAAACGAGTCGAACAGTCGGCACGGAACGTACCGGTGATATAATAACGTCCCTTATAATCATAGTTGGCACGTGCCAGGAATGATAACTGGTTATCACGCGGATTGATATAGTTTGTAAACTCAGAATAAGCTGCCTGACCCATGTAATTGAAGATCTCACCGGTCAACGCATCGTAGCTTCCCTTATAACCAAAACCTAATTCCGTCTGCGTAGATCCCTTACGAATCACTGTCTCTTCACCTACCAAAACACTTACGTTATGGTTGTTGGCAAAGGTCTGCTTCCACTCCAAGGTGTTGTGGTTCGTCAAGGTCGTTGCGTATTGATCAGCTACCTCAATCTGCGCCGTTCCTCCAGCGATTCCCGGACGACCGGTGTTACGGGAGAAATAGGTAGTCGGACCGTAGTAACGGTTCGTGCGAATATGACGGCTCTCGTAACCTAAGTCCACACGTGCCGTGAAGTGTTTCGCAAACTTATAACTCATGTAACCCTGGATATTCCATTTCTTATCCATCTTGAGCTTGTAGTTATCACGAATCGTCGTGATCGGGTCATACAGCGAACCGAAGGTCTCATCCTCATCTCCTGTTCCGTCATCTTTCGACAGCAAGGTCGTAGGAGTATAAACCACGCAGTTACGCAGACGGCTCTCCGTCGAGGTACCGTTATCCTTAATAGCGTTCGAACCCGAGCCTAACACATCCGTTTGCGTATAACGGGTAGTGAAACCGATTGTGAAGTTCTTAAACGGTTTGAACTTCGCCTTTCCCGAGATATTATTACGGGTGTAATTCGACTGCTCCATGATCGCCTTGTCGTCAATGCGGTTGTAAGAAAGCGTAAAGTTCGCATTCTTGTTACCACCGCTCAGACTAACCGATTGATTCGAGTTGAAACCCGTACGGCCGAACGTACGATCCTGCCAATCGACGAAATCGTGCAATGTACGGTCATCGTACTGATCTAGCAACGTAGCGATCGGAGTGGTCTCAATCTCTGCCGCATCTTTATACTTTGTACTATTGTACAACGGATCGAAATAAGCGTAGAACTGACCTCGCAAATCGGAGTTACCCGGATCGGTGGTGTTGTACTTCATCGAAGCCCATTCGTACTGCATCAACGCGAAATCACGGGGATCCATTACATCGTATTTCTTGGCAATCTTCTTCCATCCGACAAAACCCGAATAGTCCACATGGAACGACATCTTGTCATCGTCCGAATCAGCGTCCTTCGTAGTAATGATGATAACGCCGTTAGCACCCTGCGCACCGTAGATAGCCGTAGCCGCAGCGTCTTTCAACACGTCCATCGAAGCGATGTCACTCGGCGCGATATCAGAAATCGAACTAACCGGCATACCGTCCACGATATACAACGGGTCATTACTCTGCGTCAACGAAGTTCCACCACGAACACGGATCTTCACATCAGCATCCGGACTTCCTTCGGTATTGATAACCGAAACACCGGCTAACTTTCCTTGCAATGCCTCACTGGCAGATGCAACCGGAATGTCCTTGATCTGGTCTGCACTTACCGAAGCAACGGAAGTAACCACATCACGTTTCTTAGTCGTTCCGTAACCGGTAACTACCACTTCTTCAAGGATCTCGCTTTCATCGGCAAGCACCACGTTCATCACATCGCCCGTGATCGCCAACTCCTGCGTCTTCATTCCGACGTAAGAGAAAACCAACACTTTCGCATCTTCCGGCACATCGAGCGAATAATTACCGTCGAAATCCGTTACGGTACCGATTGTGGTACCTTGAACCATGATGGTGGCTGAGATAATCGTCTCACCCGTCTGGTCTTTCACTACTCCGCTGATCACACGTGCCTGAACAGCCATGCCGACAAACAGCATCGCACTGAGCACCATGGTACGGAATACACTGAGATTCAGTTTCATAAAGAGTTTTTTTTGTATTTGATTTGTTGTTAAATGAGTTTGCTT
>Ga0352985_1021106_pt1 | contig 9789 bp, 2 predicted proteins | sample Cowrumrumenfluid_5_FD_205947 | JGI IMG/M metagenome (GOLD analysis project Ga0352985, IMG submission 205947) | Metatranscriptome of Cow rumen microbial communities from the University of Illinois at Urbana-Champaign, USA - Cow Y-1 rumen fluid... | ecosystem: Host-associated > Mammals > Digestive... | reverse complement strand
TTCATTAATTCCTTAACTCTTTCATTCGTTAAGTCCTTACCATTATCAGAACACCTGTACCGTATCTGCCGGCATTACCGGATTTGTAGGCGTAACAACACGTTTCGGTGCAAAATTAGGCTCCACATTGCTATTGGACGGTTGGAGCATGACAAAGGTGTCAGAACCTATCGCGTCCACTACCATTTTCGGTTCTTTATACATTTTCTTCTTCATATTTTCGTTCATTTTACCATTTTACCGTTAACATCATACATCTGTCCGCCGCGGAGGATGTAAACATGCTCGTCAATGATGACTTTCTGTACATCAGCCTTAGCGTCGATCTGATCAACACCTGTTACTACTGCCGGAGCCTTCTTTACAAGCTTCAAGCCATAACCGTCATTCTTACCCTTGCCGAGATCCACGGTGTACTCGCTTTCGCTGATGTTCCAGATGATAGCACCTTCATAGGTCAGATATACATCTGCATCTGCCACAGCTTCCGTCTGCAGCGTGTACTCGCCTGCTACCGGAGCGTACAACTGCAGCGTGTAAACAGCCTGGTCATTTACCAGCGGAGCATCCTCAGCCGCCAACTTCAAGTTACCGTAGTTCATCGTGTAGATCAACGGAGTGGTCGGGTTCGACGAAGCGAACATACGTTGCATATCGCGACCGATTTGATACGTGCTCGTTGCATCTTCGTCAGCAGAGATATACATGTGGTCGGAACCTCTCTCACCGCTCATCGTAACCATGATCGGCTCAGCAATCTTGCCTTGTATACGTGCCGGAGCGTAGATCTTACCTGCGCCGTTCTGTGCCTCATTGAAGCCCATCGTACCATCAGCCGAAGCTTGGATGAAGAATGCACTACCTACAGTCAGGTTGATATTCGTCAGCAGATATGCTACGTAGTTGTAACTCTCTGCATCAAGCACAAGTACATAACGTCCTGCAGATGATTGTCCTGGCAGTGTAGTTTCTGCAATATTATCATTACTGATCGACGAGTAGCACAAACGCATGTTACCAAGTCCGTTCCAGCCTGCGTTCTTAGAATCGCTTGAAGAATGCTGGCTGAACGCAACCGTCGGAGTTTCAGCAAAGGCATCGTTACCGGACTTCTTGAAGCGGTAGGTCTGAATGTCGCCGTTAACGGTCATGGAGTAAGTATGTCCCGGAGTCATCGTTCCGCGGAACTTCTTCCATCCATAATCACCGTTCGCACGGAGATCACCGTGGTAATACTCGATTGCATAATCTACCTCGTTGGTCAGCTTCTTCCATTCGCCTTCTTTCCAACCGTAAACACCACTCATAGCGTCTACCGGGAACGGAACGGAGAAGTTATGCCATTGGTTAGCAGCCGTTGTACCGCTTACCGCCAACGTAAAGTCGAAGTATGCCTCTCCGTTAATCGTCAAGTTCTCCGCATTGAATACCTGACCTGACTTGTAGTCTTGGCCTTCGATATAGAAGTTATCTACAGTTAATGCTTTACCTGCCGATAGATCAACCTTACCACCTGCCTCAACGGTCAAGTTGTTCAAGCTCTTCGCTGCATCAACGTTCAATGTCTTGCCGTTTTCAACAAGCAGGTTGATTTCTGCCGGCAGCGTAGATGCATTCGTAGTTTCTTCCGGTAATACATGAATACCACCTTCCTCGTTAACACCATAGATCACGAAACGTTTCTTCGATCCAGAAGTACTAAACGTTAATGTTGTCGGTGTCTCACTATCCGGAATACTAATCTCGAAATAGTGACTTATCGGTGAATTCTCAAGCGTGTACGGAGTACCTGAGGTTATACCATCATCATTTGCCAGTGACAACGCAGAAGGATCCGTAGATGCACCTGAAATACTTACAGAAACGCTTTCGTCTTTCCAAGCAGCCGCATGCACGTGCAACTTTTGCGTCTTTGCTGGAACAGTGATGATAACCGATCCTCCGGCATCCCCCGTACCTGCCTTAATAGCATCATATTGAGTACTTTCGCCATTTACCATCACCTTGGATGCGGTTCCATTGGTTCCTTCACTCATAGTCACATTGCTCGTGTACGTTACCGCCCACTTATTCGCTACTTTCATCGTCAACGGAATAACTACATCATCTGCCCCCGTTGCCGACAAGGTCAAGTTCGCGGAATAGATTCCCAACACATTAGTGTTCTTCGAGATTACCAAATCTCCGTCTGATGTCAATTCCGCTGTACTCAAAGCGAATTTATCAGCATCGTCACCCGACAAGGTTGCTGTTACACCTTCTTCATCAATATAAGCCAATTGAACAACTACTGTTTCGTTGGCGGCAGTATTCAGTTCAACATATCCGAAGTCAATTGCATTTCTATCCACCGTTATCTCCGGTTGTGTAGCAGGAATAGCAGTAGCCGTCAAATCAGCTGTTTTATATGCATTATCAGCCGCAACACGCAGTTTTGCTGTGAACGTACCGCTCTCAGCGCCCTTCGGATCAAACGTTACAGTTACCTTGCCGTCCGTAATCGGACTTACGCTATAGTTGTTACCTGCGTCATCTGTGATACTTGCTTCCAAAGTACCCGTAACGCCATTCAAAGTAGTAATCTCAAATACTTGACTCTTCGTATCACTCGAACGAACAGTTCCATAGTTGAACTCTGTTGGATTAAGCTTAATCTCAGGATAAACAGCATTTGCACCGTATATAATGAAACGATAGTCTGATCCACTAGATCTTGTAAATGTAATTGTTGTTGCTACATCTACTTGATCAAACGTGAAATAGAAGTAATGCTCTCCTATCGGATCGCCAGTTAATGCATATGGACCGCTATTCGCAGCTCCGGCATCTGCTACCAACTCAAACGATGTTTGACTGGCATTGGTTACGCCGCTAATACTAAGAGTAGCAGTCTTTCCGCTCCAAGCAACCGCGTGGAAATGCAGGGCTGATGAGCCGGCAGGAACTGTAACAGTGATCGTTCCTTGGTTCTTACCTGTGCCGGCCTTAGATGCATCATAACTGCTACCTCCAACAGCAACATGTTCGTTAGCGCCATTTGATACAACCGTCATCTCTACAACATTGCTGGTGTAGGTACGAGCCAACTCAGGAACATCCCACCATTGTGCCGTAATCGTAACATTCGATGCCGGCATAGTGAACTTACCTTCCGTAACGGCTACCGGATCGCCATTCTCATCTTCAACAGCCCATTCGCTGAAACGATAGTAATCAGCATCGCGTGAATAGGTGTTAGCCGGCAAAGTAACCAAATCTCCGCTTAATACAGATGTGCCATCCAAACTCGGAGCATCGCCCGTAGCATCTACCGCACCAGCAGAGAAGGTCAACGTGTAGCTCTGCTTCCAGAATGCATGGAGTTCCAAAGTTGCCGCATTCAGTTTCCATACCTTCTCTGTGCCGGTATAACCATCCACGTTAGCGATCCAGTTACCTTCCGCATCAATGAGCTGCGAACCAGTACCATTTGCTTCCGTCCAATATCCGCCAAATACACGGTCGGTTTTTTCCGGAACGGTAATAGCAGTCGGTGCTGCATCATATGTAGCAACCACTTCGGTTGTACCTGCTGTGCTTGCACCCTCGTTATTCAGCGTAATAGTAGTCTGGTTAGGAGTCCAGTATGCATAGATACTTGCTTCATTCGTTGCCTGATCCCAAACATTAGCACTTGTCTTGTCTGCATTGTAATACTGAGTGCCTTCTCCGTTCGGCGAACCATAGTAACCTTGGAATGTATAACCACTCTTTCCAGGTTTAGCACTAAGAGTCGGCATATCAGAACCGAAGGTTGCAGTTATGGAGGCATCGCCGCCTCCGGTACCTCCCTGTTTGTTGAGAGTTACCGTATAATCGTTACCTACGAACGTCACATTGATCGTCGAACTTCCATTTGCATATTGCGCAAAAGTTACCGTCGTATTCTCCACACTTCCGATTGTTGACGTTACTTCACCGAAATGGTATCCCGTTGCCGGAACGATATTGGTTACATTTACGGTCACAGCGTCATCACAAGTAGCAATTGCACCTGTGTTGCTCAATTCGAAAGTACCGTTAACCGGCGTACCCTTGCTTATCGTCACAGCCCGTGCGCAATCCCACTTAGCATACAAAGTGGTGTTCTTGCTGATCTCGAAGGTCTGACCAGCCGTATAGGTTTCGCCTGTACCGTTAGCCTTGGTATTCCAACCGGCAAATGTATAGTTCTCTTTTGCCAGATTATTTGGTTTATCCAAAACGGTAACGGTGTTATGTGTTCCGTTGTCATATTCTGTTTCATCTACAGGCACAGAACCCGTTCCGTCATTTGCATCGTAAGTAACAGTATAAATATCTACACAAGACGTTCTATAATTCGTATAACTGTACGCTGTCCATTTTGCATACAGCGTTACGTCACCATCATGAACCCACTTCTTGTTCGAATCTGTGTAGCCACTAACGGACTTCCAGGCACCGCTCTCATCAATTATCTGTGTACCTAAAGTAGTACCACCATCATTGCTTGTCCAATAACCGCCGAAATACGAATGCAGCAATTCCGGCACATCAACAGCGCTTGTAGCACCATCATACGTAACCTCAACATCGCCGCTACCAGCACTACCACCATTATCATCTAATGTTACGGTATACTTCTTCGCAGTTGCTGTCACATCAAACGTACCGGATCCGTTCGCATCTTGCGAAATACGATAAGTCCAAGTCCCGTTTTCATCGCTCAGTTTAGTAGCAGTACCTGCACCATCATAAGTCAGTGTTGCACCACTCTTAAACTCATATCCTGTATTTGCCGTTGCAACAATCGTCACAATTCGACTGGCATCATTGCCACAAGTTGCAAAACTACTCGGAGTGATCGAGGTAATCGTTGCATGCGTCTGCGTTCCTGCACTCAACGAAATCTCATTAGCACAGCAAGATGGGTTGCTGAAATAATTCGTAATATTAGAAATTACTGTAAATATAGATACCTGTGCTTCTTCTCCTGAAGGAGGATATAAATAAACTTTCTTTACATCTCCGGTGCAATTAATAGTTTCTTTATTAGTCGACAATGTTGCTGTTCCGGCATCTTGATCTACATGATCCAACTTGGTGGATCCGGAATATGAAATACTAATAGATTTTATATTGTCCGGAGATTGAATGTATCCCCAAGAACTACCAGAATTATCATCAAAATCCCACGTGTTTTGATATATACCATAATAATCTATGTACAATATTATGCCGGAAGCACTATGTTTGTATTGCATAGGACTGTAATTATAATCAGACTCTTTGGTCAATCCCGACAACGTACTTGCATTAAATATTGCTGTATTTGTATTGTCTGTAATTTGATGATAAACTGCGTGTAATGTAGTAGTACTTGCCGGATAATACTTATCCCCCGCTTTACCAACAATAGTCGGTGCATCAGTAGTAGAATTCGATACTTCGCCGGTTGCCCAACCATAGAAGGCCCAACCTTCATCTACACAAGCATCGGTCGGACTTGCTGCCGGCAAAGTAATCTCTACTCCGGTCAAAGAAGTTGTGCCGCAAGTTCCCCCGTGAGCATTAAAGTTTACCGTTTGAGGAGTAGCCGCAGTATATTCGATACTTAACGATTGTATCCATGCATTCTTACTAGCACTATTTACTAAATAATAAGTGGTACCTGTATTGTTGGATGAAATGGTGTAACTATCGGTGCCCTGTTCTATTGATACTACTTTTGTTCCACCACTATTAGTTCCAACATACACATTTATATCTGTAGCCCCCCAGTTATTTCCATTAACTTTACTGATTCCCGTTAGTTTAGTTCCACTTGGAATGGTAATAACCATATCGGCTGTGCCATTTTTTCCTCCGAAGCCATTAGCCTCTGCAGTTGCTGCACCTGTAATAATATAACTGCTTGACCAAGTAAAAGTAACATTATTATTTACCACAGGCGAGGTCTGGGATGTAGTGAAATCCAATGTCCCTGTAGTTCCCCACGCATTACCTGCCAGCAGTACAACTGCCAGTATTGCTACAAAACGCATTGCGAAATTCTTGATAGTATTTGTCGTTTTCATAATTGTTTTCATTTTTAAAGTGTTCATACTATATTTTCCTTTCGCATTTTATTATTCAACATAATCCGCAAATACGGCATAATACGTTGTCGGGTTAGCTTTAATCAGCGGCGCGTGTTCGACATCGTTAAACAAATCTGCCGGAGCACTATTGCCTTTGTAGTTCTCGGTTGCGGTCCACCCCATGAACCTATCTCCACAACCGTCAGCGTTTGTAGGAGGAGTTGGCAATTGAGAAACTTTCGCATCGTAGTCAGCATTAGCCGAACCATCTTGTCCTTCTCCCGTCGTAGTCTTCGGAGTCCAAGTCACTCCATTAACTTTCCATACAACGTCGCAACTAATCGGGCTCCAATGCGCATAATACACTTTATCTTCAAACGGCTTATTCGAACCTCCCACATTATCTATCTCATCTCCGTCTTCTGTTGCAGTAAACCAACCATCAAACGTATATCCCTCTCTTACCGGTTCAGGCAAAGTAAGCGAACTTCCGTCATAAGTATAAGAAACCTCAGTGGGATCAGGAGCTCCTTCATAATTCAAGTTCCACGTCACAGAAAGCGATTTCGCTTTGAACGTCACATTGATTTCTGAAGTTCCGCTTGTATTCTGAGCATATGTAACTTTTTTTGCATTGTCATCTTTCGTTCCGACACCATCAACGGTAATCGCATCAAACTCATATCCCGGATTTGCAGAAGGACTAACTGTTACAACTACTGCAGCATCGCACGTAGCTAAGACACCAGAATTGTCCAACGTAAACGAACCATTTGTCGGAGTCCCTTCGCTTACAGTCACTTTCTCATCGCAAGTCCAACGTGCAGACAATGTCACATCATCCGTAATCGTAAATTTATTTCCAGCGACATAATTGGTCACACCATCTGTCCAGCCGACGAAAGCATAGTGCTCTTTTTCCAAAGTACCGCCGCCAAGAACCGTCACTTGAGCATTGTGGTTGTACGGAGAATTAGCATCTGTTGGAACTGTTCCGTCGGTCTTGTCGTTTGCCACATAAGTCACACTGTGCGAATTAGCCGTCCAAACAGCATAGAGGTTCACAATCGCACCGTCGGCAGTAGAGAGGTTTTCTACCTCTGCTTCGTCCTCATGAGCGACAGCTCCTTCCTGAGTGGTAGCCCAACCGCTGAAAGTATAATTGGTTAATTCAAATGCATTTGCCGATAATTCTTTGGATTCGCCGTAAGTAAATGTCTGATCGTCCATCGAACCCGTAGCATCATCATTATTCTTGTTAAAACGCACTTTGTACGAAATCAGTCCAAAAGTTCCTGTTACGGTCGCATCCGCAGTACCCATTGTAAAGGTCGTCGGGTTATCAGTAGTGGATGAGAGTTCAGCATTAGTGCCGCTTACAGCCCAGTTGACGAACTTATATCCTGTTGCTGGACTTGCTTCAACGGAAGCCGTGCGTCCCTCAACAACGGCTGTGCCGCTCGCAGGAGTAATAGTAGACGTTCCGCCTCCGTCTTTGGTGATTGTTAAAGTATGAGCAGGGATAGTGAATGTGCTACCGGTTATTGCAGTCCAACTACTCTTATTGGATGCGTCGCACACGCTTCGTACCCAACAATAATAGTTACCCGCTGCTAAACCGGACACATCTAGATTAACGGGACTGCTCGTTTGATTACTTACTACCGTATATCCGCTACCCGGAGTTGCTGCCGGCGTAGAGCTATTAGATGAATAGCAGATATCTACTTTTCCTGCACCGGATGTCCAACTGATTGGCATTTTCTGAGTAGCGCGGGCAAATGAACCTGCTGTTGCAGCTGTAGGTGTGGCACAAGTTAGCTTGTAAGTGGTCGAAGACCATACATCATCAACAGGACAATAACCATCCGCTGGTGTAGCAGTGATTTTAACTTTGTATGTTCTTGCGTAAGAAAGACCATCGAAGGTCACACCGGTGCTTGCTCTGTTGGCTACGGTACAATCCGCATTGTCAATAGAAGCAGCGTAACTGTCATTGTCCGAATATAAATAAACGGTATATTTGGAGATATTACTTTCCGCCGCTCCTGTTCCTTTCGTATATCCCCAGTTCTTTACTGTCAAACTTGTTCCGTCATTGCTCCAAGAAACCGACCCATTTATCGATCCCAGTGAGGAGCAGCAGGAAGTTACATAGTTTGAGTAAGTATAACCGCCTACGGAATAGTTGATGGTGGCAGAAAATAAGCGCGTTCCATTTGCATCGCTATTAGAACCAGCATTAATAATTTTAATTTTGCCGCTCCCACTTAAGGGATTAGGAGATGGATTAAATGTAAACTCATTATCATTTTTATTCGCTGGGGATTCCGTATCTCCATATTGAGTACTACCTCCATACACTTTGAATGTTCCATAATCAGCGCCTCCAAAGAAGCCTGCGTGCACAACAATACTTGTTATGGTACTTAAGTCGGAAATAGTGGGAGATTCAATATATCCCTTGCTTCCTGATGCCGCTTTTAAAAGATAGTATGTACTTTTATCTTCATTTGTGCCGCCTATCGTCCATCCAGAGTGGGAAGCATAGGTGAATTCTAATGATGATGCAGAAGGAGCACTACCGCCTTGAGTGGCATAGACAGCATAGAATGCATTTGTACCTGCACTTAAGGTAAATGCCGTACCTTTGTCTGCGTAATTACTTGATGGTTTTGCTCCTTCTTCGAGGATCTCAACGGTACTCCAACCTACAAGAACCTTTCCAGAACAATTCGCAGCAGTTGTTGGAGGTGTATAAGGATCACCTCCATAGAAAGTTCCTGAAGGAGTACTACTGCCATTAGCATCATATAGAGTGATATTAGCAGTTGCTTTACTAATAGTGATAGTTTGGTTAACGACCTTACCGCACTTTTTGTTATAATCATCTTGAGTTGCAGTAACAGTCACAGTACCTACACCTGTTGGAGTAAGTGTATTACCAGAAACAGTTGCCGAACCAGTTCCGTTAGCAACAGTCCAAGTAACAGAACTGCCATTACCACCGCTTGTCTCAAGTGTCAAGTCCGTTCCCATTGTGGCTGTGTTTGAACTGGTGATAGAAAGAAGCGTTGATGGGTTGGTGCATTGTGAATCTTCATAATTTACCACAATCGAAGAAATGTAAGCAGCATTTGAGGCATTTAAATAGCACATGAAATACGTATAATTATTTCCCGAACTTACAGTATATGTAGTTCCAGACGTAGAAACAGTTTGAGACGATCCTATTTCAGCCCCATATGAAGTACCACTACTGGATGTTGCTGCCGTTGCTCCTCCAAAAACACGCCATGCACGAGCGGTTCCGGTTCCACTATATGTAGTCATTACAATTGATGTGATTCTACCCGGAAGTGCAGTAGTATTCCACAAAGTTCGATTGGAACTGTTAAATTGCAGAGCAGGATGGTTAGTTGTGCTACCATAAACTTTAGCATTTCCACTTATTGTTCCATCCGTCCATGATCGAGTTCCATAAGCAGTTTGACCAGATGGGTAATCTGTTATGTCATCTGCTGTAATGGTTATTTGACCTCCCCACATCTGCCCAACTCCGAATGTTAGCACAAGTACTAAAACGGAGAGGAGTCGAAGCATAGTTGACCGACGGTGAGCCGACGGTGAACCGACAGTCGAAGCCAATGTCACTACTCTGTGACTACCAGACTGACTGCCCGATTTTGATAAAAAGTTTAAATGTTTC
>Ga0352985_1020842_pt1 | contig 10143 bp, 1 predicted proteins | sample Cowrumrumenfluid_5_FD_205947 | JGI IMG/M metagenome (GOLD analysis project Ga0352985, IMG submission 205947) | Metatranscriptome of Cow rumen microbial communities from the University of Illinois at Urbana-Champaign, USA - Cow Y-1 rumen fluid... | ecosystem: Host-associated > Mammals > Digestive... | reverse complement strand
CCCAATTTTACTCTACCTTGCGACCGGTAGCGTCGTAGATGCGACCGTTGACGAGGATGTAAACATGGTTGTTGCGGATGAACTTGACAGCCTTGTCAGAACCGATGAGTCCGTCGTTGAAGCCAGTAGCCTGACCCTGCTTGTAGCGAATCGAGAAGTTGTCGATAGCTGCAGCAGTCTCGCCAGCATCTGCCTCATCGTTCACCCAAGCGATGACTACCTTGTAGTCGCCGGCTGTGAGTGCCGTATCCACGCTGACATGTTGCCATGCATCAGCCTCAACCAGTGCCTGACCACCGTCCAGAGCAATCCAGCCAGCAGGCAGTGCATCACCTGCGAAGCCATCCGGAGGCGTCAGACCAGCAGCGGTTTCAACAGTAGCCGGAACGATAGCCACGCGCATGTAGTCGAGCGCACCATCTTCCTCGTAGTACTCACCCTCGCACTTCCAGTCGTACTGGAATACGTAGATAGAATCCTTAACGAGATGGATGAGCAAGGTAGCGAATACGGCTGCCTGTGCGTCACCGTTGTACGTGTTGTTCTGGCCTCCGTCGTTGGAGATATAGAGCGAGCGGTTGCCGGCGTTAGCCACAGCGCTACCGATTACCCATGCGTTCTCCAGCGAGCCGTTGTTGAGCTGCCAGTAGTTAGCACCCTCGAAGTCATCATCGAACGGAACGGTCGTGATGTGTGCCTCGGTCGTGAAGGCCAACGAGATGATGTTGCTGAATCCATCCTCACCACAGTTGCGACGGAGATAGAATACATAGTCGGTCAGCTCGTTCAAGTTGATTACCTCAACGCTATTTGCCGTGGTAGCCTCAAACTCATCGGGTTGTTCGCCCGCAGGAGCTACGGCGTACTGCCAGTTAGCACCGAGCTGAGCATCCCAACTGAAGGTAGCCGTGTGAGCCGTTACTTCATCCAACTTCAGATGCTTCGGATCCTTGCACAGAGGCTCAACACCCGGAACGAACTCGATCATCATCTTCGGCAAGAAGTTGCGTTGCGAAATGGTGAGACCGGAAGTACCCTGATAGCCACTCAACGAAGCGCCGGTAGCCGTTACACCATACCAGTAGGTATGCGTATCATTACCTTTGACGCCTTGCTTGATGCCAATCAAGAGGTTACCATCCTGATACTGATACGGCTTGGTGAACTCAACCTCCATCTTGTTGCCGCTAACGGAGAGCGAGCCGGCTGCCATAACGGTATCCATCTCAGCCCAGTCGTACAACGTAGTAGAAGCGAATGTCTTCTGGCCTACCTCAGCCACGAACACTTCGAACGTAGCAGCGCCGTAGTTCACATTAGCAGGAGAGCTGGTGTAGAACGTGAGGTGCTTGATCGTATCCCACTGGAGAGGCTCCAGGGTCTCTGCCGGAATGATGAACTGGCTACGTGTCAGGTTGTCTACATAGTAACCGTAAACCGGAACGTATTCGTTGGTAGCCGTGCCATCGTTGATGAGAAGCTGATACTTGCTGGTCGGAACGAAGGAGACAATGCTGCTCCACTCGCTCTCGCCGTCCTCGCTACCGCAGTTCGCCTTAACGCGAGCGTAGTAGGTAGCCTCAGCAGTGAGATCCGTAAGTCCGATGGTATCATTCTGCAAATCGCCAAGCTCAACGTAGGTTCCGTCGGCGAAGGTATTGTTCGTACCATACTGAACGGTCCAAGACTCAGCCTCACCATTCCACTTCAGGCCAGCAACAGCGCCGTTACCCGGAGTGAGATAAGCCTGAAGACCAGTCGGAGCCGGGCAAGCCACGGTGGTCGTGAAGGACTTCTTGTCAGACCAACGGCTGACGCCATCCTCGCTACCACAGTTCGCACGTACGTATACATAGTAGGTGTGCTCCGGCTTGAGGCCGCTTACCACATACGGAGTATCCGTAACATCGATGAGAATTTCGGCCAAGTCTGCAGCAGAGAGCGTATCCGGCTTGAAGTCAACCGAGTCAATAGCAATCTGCCATGCCGTCTGACCTTCTTCGCCAGCCGTCCAAGCCAACTTAGCCGTATGTGCTTTCACATTCGAAACGTTGAACTTAGTCGGCTTCAAGCAAGTCGGGATGAGATCCACGAGCACATTATCCACGTGGAGGTAGTTGTCACCGCCAGCAATAGTGGACTCGCCGTAGAAGGCAAGTTTAACACCTTGACCACTATAAGCGGACAAGTTGATAGTCACCGGCTCACCTTCAGCAGTACATGGGATATTGTCATATACATACTCAGAGCCCGCGTTATCCCATTGACGGAGAACCGTCCAAGTAGCACCCTCATCGGTAGATACGAGAACTACAAACTTATCGTCTGCTTGCTGCCCTGCTGTAGCAGGAGTCAACGTTCCACTCCAGTAAGACAATGCGATATCGAAAGTCAACTGTGTATTACCACTTACCTGAATAGTCGGAGTAACCAACAATTTATTCGTTGACGCACCACAGATATTCAACCTCGCATGACTATCAAATACACCATTGTTAGTACCAAAAAGCCATGAATAGGTGGAAGATTTGGATTGATCTATCGTGCCATCTACCAACATTCCGGAGTATTGATTCCAGTCAGTCGGTATAGTAGTCGCATTGAACTTCTCCTCGAACGGAATACCATAAGCGGTCTTCGCGGTCAAGCTGGTTGTCCAAGAGTTAGCTTCTGCTGCCGCGCAAGCTGCTTGCAGTTGTACCTTGTAAGAGGTAGAAGCTGCCAAGCCTTCGATGGTGTATGGGCTGGTCTCAATACCGTTGACCACCGTCCAGTTCGTACCATCGATACCGTAGCGGAGGTTGAAGCCCGTCTGACCGTAGGTATTCCAGCTGATAGTCAATGCAGAAGTTGTAGCGCTCTCCAAAGCGAGACCTGACGGTTTCTGGCAGAGACTTGCCGTGGTGAAGGACTTAACATTCGCCCACTTGCTGGAATCAGCAGGACCACAGTAAGCGCGTACGTATACGAAGTAGGTATGCTCCGGAAGGAGTCCAGTCAACATATCATGCGTTTCAGTAACCGCAGCCTTGAAGGTCGGCAATGTATCCGGTTGGTTGGTCTGCAGAGTATCGTAAGCCAGTTGCCATGTGGTCTGGCTGGAGTGACCTGCGGTCCAATGAACGACAGCTGTAGTAGCAGTAATCGTCGAATCCGGAATCACCACTGCAGACGGCTTGATACACGACGGACATACCATAGTGTAGTCTCCTAACGAACCGGCAGTAGGATTAGACTGAGACAGGATGATAGCATCATCCATATCCTTGATGACAAAGCTACATTCACTATCAAACGAACCGCTTACCCATACAAACGAGTATTCCTCGCCGCAGCAGAGAGCCAATGTGCCGTTCTTCGAAGAACCGCTGGAAAGCGTAAGCGCAGCAATCTCTTTGGAAGTAGCTTTGTGTACCACTTTGAGCGTTGCACCGCCATTCCAACCATCTCCGTACGAGTCGGACAAGGTGTAACTAATCGATTGCTGGTCTTCAGCCATACATACATCGGTAGCAAAGTTCTGGGCAGCCGTCCACTCGCTGAGGTTCTCCGGGCCGCAAACAGCCTGTACCTTAACAGCGTAAGCCGTAGCGAGCGACAGACCATGGATGGTGTACGGTTTTGCGGTAACCGCCTTAACCTCACCATTGACATCGAGATTCCAGGAAGCCGCATCGGAAGTCCAGTTAACGACAGCCGAATCACCACCATTGTACGTTACGGTCAAACCGGTCGGTTTCAAGCACGAAGGCTCCTCACCCGGGATATATGCAATACCCAGCTTCGGCAAGAAGTTCTTGCGTTCCGGCTCTTCGTAATACTCTTCATAATAATAATCGTAATCATACTCGCTGGCTACAGCTGCATTGGTAGCTGTAATACCCTGCCAGTAGCACGACGAAGAGATATATGCCGATGCAACACTCTTGATACCGATCAGCAGGTCGCCACCGGTGTAGTCGTACGGTTCATCGAGCGTTACTACCATCTTGTTGCCTTCCACTGCGAGCGAAGCGGCATTCATGACTTTCGTCAACGAAGTCCAATTCACGAACGCATCGGAAGCGAAGGTGGTTGCAGGCGCAGTCTCCATATATGCCTCAAACGTAGCATTTCCGAAGGAGAAGGTTGCCGACGACGAGAAGAAGGTCAATTGCTTAATCTTACCCCACTGTACGTTCGTCAGCGAATCTGCCGGAATGATAAACTGGCTCTTCGAACCTTCTTCATAGTAATATGAATATAGATAGTTAGAAGAGATTGGAACAAGCGCACTCGTCTGGGTGCCATTGTTGATCGTCAGCTCAACAGCGTTGGTCGGCGTGAAGGAAATCACGCTGCTCCAGTCGCTTGCCTCTTCTTCGCCACAAACGGATTTCACGCGAGCGTAGTAGGTGGTCTCTGCGGTCAGACCGGTGAGGTCTTTGGACAGAGTGTTCACCTCGAGCGAGATAGAGTCGGACATATCTGCGTTGACACTATACTCGAGTACCCAAGCGGTCTCCGATTCGCCAACTGTCCAGCTGAGAGTAGCGATCGAACCGTTGCCTTGCGTGAGTTCAGCCGCCAAGTTGGTCGGAGGAACGCAAGAGAGCTTGCTAACGCTGAAGTTATCGACCGCAGCCGGAGGCATATTACCAACACTACCATCGTTTTTCCAAAGCAGAACCACATTATATAGACCTGCCGTCATAGGAATAATAGCACTAGTGAACGATTGCCATGCGGTTACTCCATTCAATTTACTACCGCCATCGAGTGCAATCCAACCGCTCGGCAGACCGGTTGCCGTTACTCCCGAAGGAAGCGATGTGCCTGCAGTCAAATTAACAGATGCAGGAACGAGCATCACACGCAAGTAATCACTCGACGATTCTCCATTTGCAATCCAATCATAACTGAACTGGTAGTTACCCGTCTCGAAGTTGAACAAACGAGCGGCATAAACTACTGCGACTGAATTATTCGTATATGCATGGGTAGCACCTCCATCATTCGATATATAGAGCGCGTGCGTGCCCTCACCGTTGTGAGCAGCTTCGCCATAAGCCCATGCGTTGGTCAAAGTACCATTGATAAACTGCCAATCGCAGCCGCTCTCAAAGTTGTTTGCATACGGCACAGTAGCCGGCAGTTGCAGCGTCTGGAACGGAACCGAGATGCTCGGGCTATGACCATTGCTGCCGCAATCATGACGGAGATAGAATACGTACTGCGTATTGTCGGTCAAACCGTTCACCTGTACAAAGGTATCGGTTACGGCCACAAACGCACCATCAGCCGGTTCAGCAGCCGAAGCCAAAACGCATGCATATTTCCAAGCGCCGCTCACTACATTATTCCATTTGAGGACAGCCATATCGGCACCGATGGTGTCAACAGTCAGGCCTTCTGGCTCAAGACAGCTCGGAATTTCGCGGATCAACAAGTCATCGAAATAGGTAGCACTACCATATTTGCTTTCACCGCGTACTATAATATTCACATTTCCCGCAACCGGAATAGTGAAGTTATAACGATACCAACCGGTAGCACTTTCTACCGGAGCTGTCGTTATATTTCTTGCGATAAAGCCTAATTCCGTAGTATCTGTTCCTTGAGCTACTAAGATACGGAGACCTTCTTCCGGAGAGCTGGTACCCGTAGCGTTACGATAAACCGAAATATAGAACTCGTACGCGTTAGCTGTAGGAATAGCCATCTCCGGAAGAGAAAGTTCGGTGATAGTACCGGACGACATGTCGGGTAGTTTACCAACATTCGTAGTTGCACTTGCAGACGAACCTGCAGCCACTTGGAAGAGATAAGTTCCAGAGCCGGATATATGCTCATTGCCCCAACATGGGAGATTAATATTCGCACCTGACGTTAAATCATCGAAGTTCTCGCTCCACGGGAAGGAGGTAATGGCTTCGCACTCGGTGGTAAACTGAATCGAAGCAGAGAAGTCACTCTTGGTTTCCGGATCGGTAGGATCGCACCAACCGGCCACTTGAACCTCGTAGGAGGACGAGTGATCCAAACCGGTCAACCAAACGGAATCCGCCTCAATAGCATCGAGGTTGATCCACTCGTCTGCACCGATCTTGCGATAACGAACCAGATAGTTGGCATCTGCGTTCAATGCATCCCACTTGATGAATGCCGAATCGGTCTTGATGCTATCAGGCACCACTTTCAAGTTAGACGGAGTTACACAGAGGACACGACTGATGCTGAAGTTATCGACCGCAGCGGGAGTTTGCGAGCCACCGGAGCCGTCGTTGCGCCATGCAAAGACAACCTTGTAGTCGCCAGCAGTGAGCGTTTTCTCTATCGTTTCCGTTTGCCACGTGGTGGACAAATTGAGCTTTGTTGCGCTATGCAATGCGGTCCAACCCGTAGGCCAACTGAATTGGCCTGCCGGAGCGTCTACCTCCAAGACAGTATTAGCAGGAACAAGGCCGACAAACAACAAGTCGTAGCTGCTCTCTCCGTTTGCTTGCCAATCGTACGAGAACGTATAGGTATCGTCCGCGAAGGTAAACATCTTGGAAGCATATACCAAAGCAGCATTGCCGTTCGTATAAGCATTGGTTACTCCCTCATCATTGGAGATATACAATGCTTTCTCGCCATCCTTGTGCGCTGCAGTACCGATAACCCACTTGTTGATCTTATCACCGTTAACAAACTGCCAGTTGTTAGCTCCCTCGAAACCGTCCGTGAAGCCATTACCCACCACAACAGGCAGCTGCGAAGTCTGGAACGGAAGAACCACACTCTCGCTATAGGTTTCGCCACAATGCTTACGCAGATAGAACTTGTAGGAAGTGCACTCCGTGAGACCAGTGGTGATGGTAACCGAGTTGTTGTCCACATCGGTAAACACTGCCGGCTCGTCCTCATCAGCGAGTGCAAAGGCATATGCCCAAGTATTGCCATCGTTGTCGTCATTCCATACAAACGTAGCACTCTCGGCACCCAGATCGGAAATAGCCAAGCCTGACGGCGCATTACACAATACGCGGCTGATGCTGAAGTTGTCGATAGCAGCAGGAGTTTGTGTACCCATAGAGCCATCGTTTCTCCAAAGGATCACCACCTTGTATCTACCGGCTTCCTCAATATTATACTCTAAGCTTACATGCTGCCATTCTGTTTTCAGATTCAGTTTGCCGCCACCATCTAAAGCAATCCAGTTGCTTGGCGTAGATGAGGCATCCAATCCGTTGTAAAGGGTACCAGCCACTACATTTGCATTCTGCGGAGCAAGCGCAACACGCATATAGTCACAACTTGACTCACCATTGGCTTTCCAATCGTACGAGAAGGAATATACGCCTGCCTCGTCGAAAGTAAAGGTCTTAGTAGCATATACGACGCTGGCAGAACCCACATTGTATTCATGGGTATCACCGTTATCATCAGAGATGTAAAGCGACTTGGCACCACCGTTGTTTGTTGCAGAGCCGCATACCCACGCATTAGTTTGATCGCCATTGATAAGCAACCAACCGCAATTCGAACCTTCGAAGTTATCCGAGAACGGAATAGAGGCCGGAGTTTGGCTGGTCTTGAACTCACGCATGAGGATATCGCTATACTCCGTATCACCGCACTTCCGGCGGAAATAGAATACATAGTCGGTATTTTCATCCAGACCGGTCAATTCAACCGAGTATCCGTCGGTGGAATTGGTGAACTTGTCATCCGTCGGAGTGAACTCACCTTCGGGCTTAACCATGTGGAAGTACTGCCAAGTTGCGCCACCCACAGCGTCCCATACCAATGTTGCGGTAGTTCCGCCGATAGCAGCAACATCCAAACTAGTTGTATTCTCGCAAGCGGGAACGGTAGCAATCTTCACATTCTGGATATGGAGGTTGTTGTCACCATTTGCGGTCTGAGACTCACCATAGAAAGCAATCTGGATCGCTTTGCCTGCATAGTCATCGAGCGATACCTTGACTACCTCGCCGTTTGCGGTTCCCTTGATATTATCAAATGCCGAACTGGAGTTATCCCACGTACGAAGCGGAGTCCAACCGTTCTCAGCATCGTAGATAGCCAGAATAAATTGATCATCAATCTGCGCACCAGCAGTAACCGCCTTTGGCGAAGTAGCCGATTTCGGCGTCAAAGACATATTGAACGTCAGCTGGTAGCCGGCTTCCATCTCGATAGTCGGGCTTACCAACCAGTTCTTGCAGTCGGTACCAGCAATATTGAGGTAGAGATGGTAGGTCGAATCCGGGAAGACGCCATTGGCGTTCGAATTGGTCTTATATACCGTACTCCAACCGGAAGTGGTTGATTCCAATTCTCCACTATTCTGAATAGCCTCCCAGAGACCCGTGTAGCGTTTCCACTCGGAAGGCAGCGAAGATTTAGCAAAGCTCTGCTCAAACGGCACGCCGGCAGCGGTTTTCACCGTAATCTGATTGCCGTAATCCGTCATTTCTTCGCCACAAACGGCTGCAACACGTACGTTGTAGTCGGTGAAAGCCAGCAGACCGCTGATCGTGGCTATAGTATCCGTAGCGGTGAGCACGCTCCATTCGGAATCGGAGGCTTTCTTGTACTGCACTTTCCATTCCGTCTCACTGGTCACCGGACTCCAAGTCACCTGGATAGAATTCTTGGTTGCCTTGCCGGCTACTTCCTTCAAGCCGGTCGGTTTCCTGCACGTTGGGATAGCACCAATACGCACATTGTCGATGTGGATGTAGGCATAAGAGGTGCTCGCTGTCGACGAAGAAACTAAATAGAAAGCAAATTGCGCCGATCCACTCGTGTAAGCACTCAGATCCAATTCAATCTCTTCTCCAGTACTGCTGATATCATCAAAGACATACGTCGAACCGGAATTATTCCAACGACGGATTTCCAACCAATTGGTGCCACCATCGACAGAAGCCAACACAACAAATTCAAATCCAGATTGACTACCTTTAGTTACAGCATTTCCGGAAGAATTCGTCAATGCCAAATCAAACGAAAGCTGCAATCCCTCTTCCAACGGAATAGACGGAGAAATCAGCCACTTATAGTAAGACGAACTAGAATAATAAAAAGAATAGCAAGATCCATACGCATGGCTACTGCCAAAGATACTACCATAAGAGCTTCCTGTGCCAAATGTCCATGCGGAAGTTGTTGAAGAAAGCGTAGCCGAACCATCGGAATTGAGGATACCGGTAGCCTGGCTCCATCCATCAGGAGTAGAAGAGGTACTGAACGGCTGTACATACGGCAGGGCGATAGGCGTTTGGAAACTGATCGTCTTGTAGCCACTTGCTTCTTCGCCACAAACACAGTTTACACGAGCTTGGTAAGCCGTGTTAGCCTCCAAGCCGGTCAGTGTGTGCGTCGTAGCCGTAGTAGATTCCAAGACCACAGTCCATTTGTCCGCCGAAGCCTTTTTGTACTCGAGGTTGTAGGTACCGCTACCGCCGGCCCACGTGAACGCTGCACTGCTGGCCGTAACACCGGTAACATCCAGCGTCTCGGGTTTGTCGCAAGAAGGAGCGGCACCGGGGGTGTACGTAAAGGTAGCTTTCGGGAGGAAGGCGGTCACACTATTAGAACTCGAATAAGAATAGTGACCTGAAGCGGTTAGATTACCCACTCCCAAGAAAGTTGCCGTCACGTAATCCGATGCAGCTGTCGTAACCTTAAAATCTACGACAAGATTTCCGCCGGCATAAGTGTACGGCTGATCAAAAGCAATAACAATCGTCGTTTGCGTCGGATCCCATGCAGTAGTAGCTACCGCAGTGAGATCGTCAGTAATGAACGAAGTTGTCAATTGCGTAGCCTCCGTCTCTCCTAAACTAACCGTGATGCCGACTCCTGGCCATGTTTTTGATGTCGGAGACGACAAATAGATTGTCAGCTGAGAGATAGAGCCGCCCGCCAAATCGCTTAGCGAATCGGCAGGATAAAGACATTGCCCGTGTGTCCCTTGCGTATCTGCATAGAGACCATAAATCGGCACATAACTATTTGTTGCCGATCCATTTGCGACGGTCAATTCATCAGCTTTGAGTTGCACGTTCACGCAGCACAGAAGCACCATCAGTAAACATGCTAACTTTTGAGTAAATGTTCTCATAAGCTTTAATTTTAGTTAAACAATAATTAATTAAACTTTAGTATATC
>Ga0352985_1014153_pt1 | contig 10249 bp, 1 predicted proteins | sample Cowrumrumenfluid_5_FD_205947 | JGI IMG/M metagenome (GOLD analysis project Ga0352985, IMG submission 205947) | Metatranscriptome of Cow rumen microbial communities from the University of Illinois at Urbana-Champaign, USA - Cow Y-1 rumen fluid... | ecosystem: Host-associated > Mammals > Digestive... | reverse complement strand
GCCGATGTTCTAAATTTCTTAACGGCAAAGCCATGCACTTGCGAAGTATAACAACCTCCTAACGCCAAAGCAATAAACCGATACCCTTTGTAAGGGTTAAGTAAGGGTTAAGTAAGGGTTAAGTAAGGGTTAAGTAAGGGGTTAAACGGGACCATCACGGGACCACATCCCGAGGACAAGCATACCAAACCCATACCAACCCCTTACTCTTAAAACATTTCAATTACTTTGCTATTTTCTCACCTTGCCGTTACTTTCTCGGGTCGGCAACCTTCATACCTGCCGCATTGTACCATTCGTCATCGATGATGATGTACAACTGGTCACGATAGATGAGTTTGCGTGCGCCCTGCTCGTCTTCGAACACGTTCTCGATTGCTTCACGCTCGTTATAAACGGTCAGCGTATGAACGAGTACCATGGTACACGGATCACCCTGCACGCTTACGGTATCTTTATATACACCCGGTGCAGTACCAGTCGGATAATAGATAGGTGCTTGGCTCGGCATATACGGATACTCGGCATTGATGTAGGTAAACGGCAACTCAAGCAGTCCAACTTTGGATGCAACATAGACGGTATCCGAGGTTGCATTGACATAACTGATCACCAGTGTCATGACACTATCGCAACCCAGGGATGAAACGAGGGTATCGCGGAACAGACCGGCGCGGTTATACTCCTTGTCATTCCATACATAGGACTCGCCACGGCATATCGCCACTTCTTCATCCTCCGCATACATCCGTGGGATGACATAGAGGTTCAGCAGCACGGTACTGTCACAGCCGTGTGCAGATTCCATTTTGCGACGATAGAGACCCGTCGTTTCCTTTCCATGGAAATTGGTGTCGGTATAGGATTCTCCCTCGCAGATGGTGTCGGTATAAGCCGTCTGTTGGGCAGCAAATACCTCTATCTCCATCGAATGAACGCTATCGCGTACACCGGCTTTGGCTTCGGCATCGGATACGTAGTAGCATGTCGGGTATGCATGGATACCGGGTTCGGTATCGTCTCCATAGAGGACAATATCGCCTATTACAATATCTTCGTACTGACAAGCCGAGGAGTAATCGATGGTCTTATCGAAGTATGCGAGACGAACGTTATCGACATGGATAGTGATACCGGTAGAAGATGCTGTTCTAGCCTCACGATAGAGACCGATACGCACATTCTTACCAGCGTATTGCGCCAAGCTAAAGCGCACTTTCTGACCATTCGTTGCGATATCACGCAGTTGCTGTCCGGCAGGGTTGGTATTCTGCCATTTAGCAAGGATGTTCTCGCTCTTCCATGTTTCTCCGCCATCGTCGGAAACGATGATCATGAAGTAATAGTCATCCTTCATATCATTATCCGTCACAGCATTGCCGGTCGGGGTATGGGCAGAGTTACATGCGGTCAGCGCCAGATCCATAGAGAAGTGAACACTATCTTCCTCCGGCAGGTAGAAGGAAGGCGTTACCATCCAGTGGTAATCATCCTTGTAACCAGGAGCGGCATAGTGCGATCCTTGGAGTCCATAGTTAGTAGTGGTACGGATGAAACTATAGTTATCCACGCCGCGCGTGAGCACGCCTGTTCCATCTACTACGTTATCGGCATGCGCCTTACTGAACGTCCATTCGCTTGCACTTACGACCGCATTGAACTCTTCCAGGAAGTACGGGCTGCGCGAGGTCTTGAAGGTAGCCTTCTGGCTGAAACTGCTTTCTCCCCATCTCTCGCCGCACAGACAGCGTACTCGCCATACATAGGTTGTTTGCGGACGGAGTCCCTTGACGCGACAAGTATTGGAGTTCACTTCGTCGTCGAAAACAAAGGCGTTTTCATCTGCGAAGTACGGGTCTGTAGAAACCTGCAGCACATAGCTAGCGGCCGAATCAATCACATTCCACATGAGATCCGCATGGGTAGATCCTATCAAGATCGCTTCCAATACCTTCGGCTCCTTACACTCCTGCTTGCGCTCGAACTGTACGTTATCGAGGTAGATATAGTCGAAGGTCTTTTGCGCGGTACTACCTTTCTCGTGGAAGGAGGTCATGAACGCCACATACGGTCCGGTAGCACCTACGAGTTCCACTTTCATCTGTTGGAAGAGATAATTATTCGCAGAAGTAGCTATATCCACCGTAGAGAGCGTACCGTCATAGGTAACGGTATCGATCGCCACGAAAGTAGCCGCATCCGTCGGGTCGGTCATTGTACCCACGATGACGGACTTGGAATAGGTTGAACCGGTATAGGTAGCGATAACGGAGTCGCTCATAGCCGAAACATATGCCGGTCTCATCCAGAAGCTTACCTGTAAGGTATCGTATGCCGTAACATCCGTTGCCGGCATAGCGACATAGGGCTGGTAAGACACTCCGCGGGCGCTATAGGTAGCCTTGAGCGAGAGAGCATACGAGCCGTCATAGCTATAGCGGTTGTCTTTGTTATTCTCCTGGTTGAACGGAATATAGGTAGCTGTTCCCCACTCGTTACGCTGCGCGTCCCCATAGGTCCAGCAGAGACTCTGCTTGAGACCGGAAGACTGACCGTTAATGAGTTGCCAACCCTCTTCGAGTTCGAAACCGCAACCATAATCTGCTGCTACGGGCACACAGTCGGTAGCAAAGCCAACCGGTCTGGATTGAGAAGAGTTATTGACTATATCGGTCTGGAAGACATACCATTGGTACATCTTAGCGGGTTCCAAGTCGGTCAATGTATAACCGGTACCATAAACGGTATCGCGTCTCAGCTCATCCCCGCTATTCGCATCTACCAACACCACTACCGTCGGGAAAGAAGGTTGACGTACGCTCCATGAGAGGGTAGCGGAAGTAGGCGTGATATTATCGGTACGGGTATTCGTCGGAGTGAACATCGTGTTACCAATCGGTTTGACTGCCAGATCGTCCAGGAAGAACAGACCCGGTGCCGGTTGGAAGAGGACGATGTACTTGCCTTGGATTCCGGTAAGCGGCATCTGCATCAACTCCCAATACCGCAATCCGGTCGGATCATCTTCCACGTTATCATTGATCGTTAGATGGGTCTGGGTATAAGTAAGCGTATCCAGGATGGTGAGGGTACTAAAGTCCTTTGGATCGGTAAGCGAACCCACTACGAGTGATTGACTGTATGCTTCACCCAGGTAAGTGGTGCTCACAATCTTACCACGTGCCGACACTTGCGAATAGAGATCATCGTAGTTGGCAAAGCAACGTCCGTAGAACTCAATCATCATCGTGTCAAGATCGCAATTCATCTCCGGCAGGATGAGGTAGGAATTGAAGTTTGCATCGGTGGTATGCACACGCAGCGCGTGGCTATCGTTCCGTCCGATCTCTTGATTACGCGATGCACTGTATCCGGAGAACGCTCCGGTTGCCTCGTATCCTTTTCGCTGCACGAGCCATTGATACCCGTTCACCGCCGTCGGATAGGTGACACCTACCTGGAAGCAAGCCGGCTTGAAATACATCGAATCGGCTGTTTCGCCTGCTGCTACATCATTCGGTTCCCAATCGTGCGGGTCATCGAAATCCCATACGAAATCATGATTCTGATCATCGGGTTCCAATGCGAGACAGAGTGTACGGAAGTTCAGTTTTGCCGTCGTGACATAGGAACTGGCTGTTTGGGGAACAGAGGCTGCTTCGAGTACCGCAGTATATTCTGTCAGCGGATCCAGCCCCTCAACGCGTTGCGAGGTAGCGGTCAGATCGGTAAAGGTCTGTATTGTCGTATTATTCTTCTTGATGTACAGGTTCCACGGACCGCCTATATTAGCCCATTCAACGGTAGCGGAAGCGCCTTCTGCAATCACTTTATCCAATGACACCAAACTGAATCCCTTCTCCGTATTGAGAGACACATCGTCTATGAAGATATAGGATGAGTCGTACGGTTGTTTGGGCAGATGCAGCACGAGCTGTCTCGTAGCCATCGTGACGGAGTCCAAATCCAACGAATAGTTGCTGAACAACATGTTATTCTTATTCTTTGCCCCTACCGTCGGTGATAATTGGTCGAGCCGGATGGTAGCCAGAGGTTCGTAGGTCGAGAAGTCCTTATTGATCTCAATCGTACCTACCTCCAGCAATCCGTCGAAGGAAACAACCGGCACTTTAGGATCGACAGCAGAGATATATCCCGGGCGAACCTTGAACTCGAACGACCGTTTTTGCGCTTCTCCGATAGCCGGGAAGATGACGTATCCGCCATACGTATTGGTGTACGCGTGCATCATCAGCGCACCGGCACCGTTACGAGCATAGAGATACGAAGTGGTATTCTCACGGCTATGCGGATAATAGATCATCGCTTGGGTAGGCGTAGCCTCCTCGTCCTGACCGGTTACAAGCGCCGGATGGAGATAGTAGTTATCGCTGTTAGAATACTGACTGCGCTCCCATAACTCATCTTTCTCAAATCCAAAGAAATAGCTATTCGGGAAATAATACTGCGTAGTTATTCGAAGCGGGTTACGCGTCCAGGCACTGATATCCGTAGCCGAGCAGAGGGTTCGTGCGAAGATATTATATGTTGTAGCAGATTGGAGGTCAGATAGGATGATATGGGTTGAATCCACCGTCATCTTCTGTGCCGAAGCCAAGTAAGTATTGATATCTCCAATCTTCGTATAAGTCGAATCGGGGATGACTACCAATTGCCATTGTGCATCCTCCGATCCGGAAGGAGTCAGACGCAGTTCCGCCGAATTGAACGAAGTGCTCAACGAATTCAGTTTAGGCGAGTTACAGGTAGCCGCCAACTCCAATCCTACGTAGGACACATAGTTATCAAACACACTTGGTGTCACATTGCTGATACCGGATGTAATGACGAGGTTATCGAACGGCAGGTCATATTCACCCAGTTCCACCTCACAGTGGGTAAATTCCGATGTAGCCGCCAAATTGAAAGTATGAACAAGCACGAAGGTTGTTACATCCGAAGGATCGGCCATCACACCCACATACAGGTTCGTTGCTGTTGAACCACCATAACTACGGGCATCTACCTTTAGTTTGAGGTTCTCCAGGTTTGCGTTCACTCTCGGAACCACCATATAAGCGGAACTCCATACGTTAATAGCCTTGATACCCAGACTCGACAGTTCGCGCACGTAGAAGAACGAAGGCCGCGACGCACCGGTCCATTTCATCTGCCAGCATCCGGGGTTCTGTTCGCCGTCATCATAACTCTCAAAGTCATCCTCAAACGGCAATCCGGCTCCTCCTTCCGTCGGGCAATCGGTCTTGAAGGTTGCATACGTTGTGGAGATAGGTGTTACATCGTCTTCACCGCAGATACCTTGTACATAGATATAGTAGGACGTAGCGGGTTGGAGGTCAGAGATGAGTACCTCGTCCGAATGGTTAACCGTAGTATCTTGAAGATAGATAAACGACTCTTTCTCGCTATCCTTGAGCGCGCGGTTGGCTACCAACACGCGGTATGTATCCTGATATCCCTTCCAGCTGATCTTAGCCGCCGTCTCTCCGATACTATCCACCGTGAAGGTACCTACCGAGCGGCAAGACGGAATCAGTTCAACCGAAATCTCAGACAGGTATGCATAGTTGGTGGCACCGAAATCGCTGAGGAACATGATGTTCGTTCCAAGATCGCCCATATAGTCGCCTTCGTAATTCTCGAAGCCTACGCTGAACGGATCCCATGCGGTCTTACTCAGGTTGAGCGTATCCACCGGCACAAACGTACTCAGATCCGACGGATCGGTGATCACACCAACAATGATCTGGTTGTTATTCGAACCGCTACTGCGGCCCCAGAAATTAACCTGATATTTACTGATGGAATCCACCGCCAATGCCGGCATGATGGCATACGCACCTACATTTTGCGTGGAGGTACCGGATACATTGTCGTATAACTTGAGGTAGTTATTGCCATTATGCATATAGGATGTAGTAGCCTCTACATACGGGATATAGGTATCGGAAACACCATCCGTCTTGCTACCGGTAATCCAGCACGGCATCTCACCGCCTTGTCCTACCGTAAAGCCTTCATCCTCAGAGAACGTGATTTCCCCCATCGACTCAAGTCTGAGCGCCTCACATGGCGTGACGAACGTAGCCGTTCTCCACATCGAAACGATCGTATCTTCGCACAACGAAGCCGCATAGACATAATAACGGGTTTGCCCCTGCAAACCGTTGATCTTAACCGAAACACGGTCGGTAGTATCTTGAGTAACTACCCAATCCGCAGGAACGATTGTCTGTCCGGACAGATGACTGTCATTGAGCGAATGGTTGGTTACGCGGTACATCCACTCGTCTCCGGAACTCAGACCGCTGCTGATGCGTACTGAAGAGGTGGTCAGTTCCGAGAAACTGGTCTTAGGCATCGGGCATGCAAGCGAGATAATCGACACGTCATCCAAATATACCCAGTCGCTCTTACCTATGCGACCACGCCAAGCCAGATATTTGGCTCCGGCCGGAATGAGTGCTGCATAATCGCTTAACTCAAATGTCCGCTCCTGCAGGGCTGCGGAAGAGCCTTGACCCGCCACGGAATCCAGAGGCACGAACGTGCTCAGGTCTTCCGGATCGGTCATCACACCGAATACGCAGTATTCGGATGACAGCGAAGCACCGGATGAGAACGTTACCATCAGGATGGACAACGAGTCGCACTTGATCTCCGGCGTAGCCGCCCAGGATGTACTGGACGATTGCTTGAGGTACAGAATCTGCGATCCAAGGTGCGTCGTGATATACGGCACCGTGGAAGAGGAATTACTGGTCGAACCGACCGTCCAGCAACCGGGCACTGAGTTCTCCTCATAGGACTCAAAGGTCTCCTTGTTCGATGTATTCGGGTCTAACAACTCACAGGTCGTATGAGCGGACGTACCGGCCCAGATACTATCACCGCAGAGGGCCTGCACGTAGAAATAGTAAGTCTTCATTGCTGCCAGGTCCTCGATATGAATGCTCTTACCGGTGACCGTCGTATCCAATACATCGTAAGCGGTGTTGTACGTACCGTTCTTCACAGCTGCTAAAGAAGCGCTTTGATTCAGCACCTTCACGTGCCACTGATCGTTATCGGCTACTCCGTTCCAGGTCAAATCAATCGAATGCGGAGCCAGATTGGTCTGCTTGAAGTCATACGCGTCGATACACGACGGGTCTTTCAACTCCACGTTATTGACAAGCACATCACTACTCATCCGAAGCGTGGAGCCCAGGCCGGATGTGATGGCGATATTATCATGCGCTATGTTGTAGTTAGCCAGGATAAATCGATGGGTAGTAAACCCGGTTCCGCCGGATAGATTGATGGTATCAAATGGCACAAAAGAACTCTGATCGTTGATATCTTCCATCGAACCTATATAGAGCACAGCTGCTGAAGAACCATAAGCCCGTACGTCGAGACTCAAGAACATGTCAGACAACTCCCCTTCTACCTTAGGCAGAATCGCTACGGAACGATGGACAGTACCCGACGAATACAACTCGAGCACCTTATTGCTCGAAGAGGAGGTTCCGGCCTGATAGATCTTCGGATAATCTACGCCCAGATAATCCGCCAATTGCCAGCAACCGACAGAAGTGCTGCCCACATTATAACTCTCAAATGTCTCCTTGTACGGGAATGTTTCATCCTGGCAAGGAGTACTGAATGCCGTCTCCGACCACCAGTCCATATCGCATGTTGCACGAACATAGATATAGTATTTGGAATGCGGGATAAGTCCACCGAAACCGAACGTAGGTTTGCTAGAAGCATCGCTCCAACGAATCGTATCCGCTATAACCACACCGCCGATACCGGCCAGTTCGGGCAATGTCTTACCCACGCGCTGAGAAGCCGTAAGAGCAACGCGAGAGAGGAAAAACTCCCATTCGTTCGCCAAAGAGGTACTCTCCCAGCTAACGGTAATCGAATCCGGCTCAATCTCCAACTCGATATTCGTCGGCGGCACACAGTCCGACAATTCCTCAACCGTAATCTGGTCAATAAAGTTGACGGTGTTCTTCGACATGTTCGCCACATCATCCCAAACAACGGCAATCACGCCTTCCGGACCATTGTAATTCTCGAAGTTCGCATAGCAGCGAGTGTAACCTGTGGTGTTCAGTTTGAAACTCGAAACCGGAACGAAGGTATTGATATCCATCGGATTGGACATCACACCTACCGTCGCATGAGCTTGGTCGTAGGTCGAGCCACCACTGAGGAAGAGCTTAATCTGCACTTTGCTCAGGTCTTCTACCATCGGCAAAGTGATCCATGCATCCTTACCTCCGGGTTTGTTAAGATACATATACCCCGAACCGGCGTAACTGTTAGACGCATTCGAAACAACGGCAGGATAAGCTCCCATGTTACCAAACACACCCAATCCAACTGCATAATTGCTATTATCACCGGAGATATTATACACCGGGGTGTTCTGCGCTTCGAAATCAAATGTATAAGGGATCTCACGTTGCGGCGCAATCGTTACAAACGGATAGCGGTACGACCACTCCTGACCTTCCGCCTGGATATACACATAGTACGGACGGTTCCAACTATGGTTGGGCTCCAGCGACTCGCACTCATACTTATTGGATGTCACGGTAGCTTCGTCCACAATAGCGTCCGGCGACGGATTATTCGGATTTACTTTCGCATTGGTGATCAACACATTGTAACTATCTGCATTACCTTCCCATGAGATGGTGGCGTAGGTATCGCGCGGATTGACGGAGATTTCCGTCACCTTATTTACCGCCTTGCGATATTCCACCGTTACATTATCCAGATAAATCAAGTTATCACGGTCGAAATCGCTGACGAACGCCAAGAAGGATCCGCTTCCGGTATATGAACCCAAATCAACAATACGCTCTACAAAAGCCTTGCTATCCCATACAGATACGGTATCCACCGGAACAAAGGAAGAGATGTCATCCGGGTCGTCCATTACGCCCACAACCATACTGCGACCATATTGGCGACCGGTATATGTATAAACGGTACTCCAGAAATGTACTTGACACTGGTTCAATCTGAAATTCGGATTGAGCGTATCCGCCAAAGCCGGAGTAGCCAGATAGACATATTTGTTAGCCGGAATAAAGGTAGAAGGCGAAGTAACCGTACCGCCGGAGAAAACCACCGCAGCCGTCGAGTCGGGCGAGTAGTATCCGCGCGCCTGAGCCGAAGCCGTCTTCGCATTCACATAGGGGTTGTCCTTGCCGGTATTATTACCCCAGGTCCAGTTTTCCAACCTCGGCACAGCCATAGAGGAAGGGATGCTATTAAACGTTTCCGTAAACGGCACATTTTTAGCCACCCGCACGCGGAAGCCATACGGACCGTTCTCCGAAGCCTCACTACTCCATGCGCTCATCTCATTCTCACAGACAGAACGCACATATACCAGATAGAACTCACCGGACTCCAACGTCAGATCCTGATCGGTCGTATAAGCCTGACCATGGAACACAATCTTTTCCGGTGCCTGCGATTCAATCTCATCAATCATGTAGGGATCAATCGTGTCCTTGGTGACTATCAGCTCGTAATACTCCGCATCGTAACTGGCCGTCCATGCAATATTCACATTACCGGCTCCTCTGTTAGCCGTAACAAGATCATACGGGATGACGCACTCCGGAGCAGATTGCAACAGAATACTATCCAGCACAATACCGCGGCCCAGGTTATCTGCGCCCTCAAAAGCAATCTGGTAAGTCGAGTTAACCTCAGGCAGAGACAACTTGACACGCTGCCAGTTAGGAGCAGAAGTGCTATATTGCGCCAACTGCTTCCACGATGAACGAGAGCCGGTGCGATAGAGTACGCGAAGCGTATCACGATCACCACCCCACTTCGGATTCGCATACCAGAAAGTCAGTTCCGGCATATAGACCTTGGTTGGACGAAGGTCCATCGTCTTACTTACCAAACGGGTCCGATAACCTTGTGTCTCCCCGGTGGTGTTACGCAAATAAGCACGTTTCGATCCTTGAAAAGCCGTTGCAGGATAGGTCAATCCGTCCTCATCGCTCTCCACAGCCCAAGGCATGTTGCCCGAAACAAACTCCTGCGTCCATACACTGTCTTGAATGCCGTTCTCAAAGCCCTCATCTATAATCACCGTGCGGGCATTGAGACTCATTGCCATAGCCATCACGGCTACCATCAACATGAGTAAATGTTTCTTCATAAAATAAACTTTTTTATTTTAGCACAAATTATTATTTTTTCC
>Ga0352985_1016051_pt1 | contig 10473 bp, 6 predicted proteins | sample Cowrumrumenfluid_5_FD_205947 | JGI IMG/M metagenome (GOLD analysis project Ga0352985, IMG submission 205947) | Metatranscriptome of Cow rumen microbial communities from the University of Illinois at Urbana-Champaign, USA - Cow Y-1 rumen fluid... | ecosystem: Host-associated > Mammals > Digestive... | reverse complement strand
GCGCAACAAGAAATGGGAGGACGACTTCACGGAGTTAGATCCGACGGGCTGCAGTTACGTCGATCACGCGTACACGCGCGCGTACGTTCGTCATTTAATACACGCGCAAGAGATGTTAGGACTCGAAGTGCTGTCGATCCATAACTTAGCGTTCTATCTGGATCTGGTGACGCAGGCGAGGAAGCATATATTAGAGGGGGATTTTGCGGCATGGAAAGCGAGCGTGATGCCGGAGATCACGAAGAGATTGTAGTGAAAAATGCCTCCTTGACGGGAGGCATTCATTTTAACCGAGGTAAGTCTGCAGGATGCGGCTGCGGTTACCGGATTCCAGTTTGTGGATTGCTTTCTCTTTGATCTGGCGTACACGTTCCCGGGTGAGGTGGAGTTCATCTCCGATCTCCTCGAGTGTTTTCTCGGGTACACCGATGCCGAAGAATTTCCGTAAGATATCGGCTTCACGAGGAGTGAGGGTAGCCAGTGCGCGGCTGATCTCGGTGGAGAGGGATTCGTTGATGAGTCCCCGATCGGCATTGGGTGAATCTTCGTTCACCATGACGTCGATGAGGCTGTTGTCTTCTCCTTCCACGAAGGGGGCGTCGACACTGACGTGTCGGCCGGACATCTTAAGGGTTTCAGCAATCTTATCTACCGGAATGTCGAGCATCTCAGCCAGTTCTTCTGCGGAGGGTTTGCGTTCGTTTTCCTGTTCGAAGCGCTGGTAGGCCTTATTGATCTTATTCATGGAGCCGACCTGGTTGAGCGGCAGACGTACGATACGGCTTTGCTCGGCCAGTGCCTGAAGGATAGATTGGCGGATCCACCATACGGCATAGGAGATGAACTTAAAACCACGAGTCTCATCGAATTTCTCTGCAGCTTTGATGAGGCCGAGATTACCTTCGTTGATTAGATCGGGAAGGGACAGGCCTTGATTCTGATACTGTTTAGCCACAGACACTACAAAACGTAGGTTGCTTTTGGTCAGTTTCTCCAATGCAGCACGGTCTCCATTACGGATACGACCGGCCAGTTCTACTTCTTCCTCCACCGAGATCAAGTCTTCCCTACCTATCTCTTGGAGATACTTATCGAGAGAAGCAGACTCACGGTTGGTGATAGATTTTGTAATTTTTAATTGACGCATGTTTTAACGTTTAGCGTTTAGTGTTTAGCGTTTAGCGCTTTGTGATCCGGTCGGGATTCGAACCCGAGACCCACAGCTTAGAAGGCTGTTGCTCTATCCAACTGAGCTACCGGACCGTGCCGATAGGCACACAAAAACTGTGCCTATTCAGGCAAAATAGAGCGCAAAGGTACTGCTTTTTTTTGAATTGTGCAAATTTTTTCGCACTTTTTTGTACTTTTTTTTACAAAAGCGCATCAAAAAGCTGTGCCAGGTCTTGTTTTCTGCAAGCGCCGACGTGACGATTGACGAGTTCACCATTCTGGAAGAAGAGCATGGTAGGGATATTCATGATGCCATATTCTTCGCAGGTGTCGGGGTTCTCATCCACGTTCAGTTTACCTACGATCACACGACCTTCATAGTCATTGGAGAGTTCCTCGAGGATGGGGAGCATCATCTTACAAGGGCCGCACCAAGCTGCCCAGAAATCAACGACTACGGGTTTTCCTGACGCAATCACATCCTTGATGTTAGCGTCTGTAATTTCGATTGTCATACCGGTTGAATATTTTTAATGATTATTTTTTTCTGATTGGGTTTACGCAGCAGGATATCGGTGAGGGGGTCCTCCAGATAGGTCTGCACGGCGCGTTTGACGGGTCGAGCACCGTTCTTGCGGTCAAAACTCTTATCGACGAGTTGTTCATTGACGGCGGTAGAGACGGAGAGATGATGACCTTGTGCTTTGAGGCGCTGTTGGAGCAGACCGACCTCGATACGGACTATCTGCGCGATGGTCTCCCGACTGAGTGGTTCGAAGGTAACGACATTATCGATACGATTGACGAACTCGGGCGGGAACTGTTTTTGTAATGCCTTGAGGAGGGTGGCGTTCACTTGTTTCTGATCCATCTCGGAAGCACTGAATCCGACACCGGCACCGAACTCCTGGAGTTGGCGTGTACCGACGTTGGAGGTGAGGACGATGATGGTGTTCCGGAAGTCGACGATATGTCCTTGGCGATCCGTGAGCCGGCCTTCGTCCATGACCTGAAGGAGGACATTGAAGATATCGGGGTGCGCTTTCTCTATCTCGTCAAAGAGGACGATGGAGTAGGGTTTGCGCCGAACGGCTTCGGTGAGTTTACCGCCTTCTTCGTGTGCGACATATCCCGGAGGAGCGCCGACGAGGAGGGATACCGTATGTTTCTCCATGAACTCCGACATGTCGAAGCGTATCATGGCGTCTTTGGAACCGAACATCTCTTCCGCCAGACACTGGGCGAGGTAGGTCTTTCCGACGCCGGTCTGGCCGAGGAAGAAGAAGGTGCCGATGGGTCGTTTGGGGTCACGCAGTCCGAGTCGGGAACGCTGGATGGCCCGTACGACGGTCTCGACGGCTTTATCCTGGCCGATGATGCGTTTCTTAAGATGATCACCGAGCAGACGGAGTCGTTCGGTCTCGGCTGTAGCAACGCGTTGCACGGGAACGCCGGACATCATGCTGACCACACCGGCCACGTCATCGGTGGTGACGGTGTAAGGTGCGGTGTCGAGGTCCCCGGTCGCCTGTTGGCGCGCATGCGAGCGTGCTCCTACTTCATCCATGACATCGATGGCTTTGTCGGGGAAGGCACGATCGGTGAGATAGCGTTCGCTGAGAGCGACGCAGGCCTTGAGCACGTCATCGGTATAGACGACATGATGATAGGAAGCGTAGCGGGCGCTGAGACGGGTGAGGATATCGAGTGTCTCGTCGGTGGTAGTAGGCCGCACTTGCACCTTCTGGAACCGCCGTTCGAGTGCACCGTCTTTCTCTATGGACTTGGCGTACTCGGCGGTGGTGGTAGCACCGATGCACTGGACTTCCCCACGAGCCAATGCCGGTTTGAGGATGTTGGCTGCATCGAGTGAACCCTGTGCGTTTCCGGCACCGATGAGGGTATGGATCTCATCGACGAAGAGGATGACCTCGGGATGGTTTTGGAGTTCGTTGAGCACCTGTTTCATGCGCTCTTCAAACTGACCACGATAGGTGGTTCCGGCGACCATAGAGGCCATGTCGAGTGTGACGATGCGTTTGTCACGGAGGGCACCGGCTTCGTTATGGACGATACGCAGGGCGAGTCCTTCGACGATGGCGGACTTACCTACACCGGGTTCGCCGATGAGGATGGGGTTGTTCTTCTTGCGCCGGGAGAGGATCTGCACGACGCGTTCGATTTCTATTTCTCGTCCTACCATGGGATCGAGTTTGCCTTCCTCGGCCTGTTTGGTAAGATCCCGACCGTACTTATCGAGTGCGGTGGTCTTGGATTTCTTACCGTTGGCTTTGGTGGTTTCGTGCGACGGTTGCCAGTTGGCATCATTGACGGAACCGGTGGTCTCGGTCATATCCTGCGGTTTCTCCGGCGTGATATGCGGTTGACCGTAGAGATCGACGAGCTGCTGGTAGGTGATGGACCACTCGTTCTCGAGATAGGCCGCGGTGGGGTTGATGGAATCGCGCATGATAGCCAGGAGGAGGTGGATCGAACCCACCGCATCAGCGATGTACTCCCGACTGATACCTTCTGCGATGCGCAGGACACGGTCGGTGTGCACACTGCGTGGTACAAATTCCACCATCCCTTGTGTTCCTTGTACTTCTTTCATCAAGTAGGTTTTCGCCGCTTCAGGATCCCAATTGGTCTTGGAAAGGACCTCATAGGCGGACCCTTTGCCGAGTCGGATAATACCTAAAAGCAAGTGAGCCGGTTCCACGTGCTGACTGAGCAATTGTTCGGCTTCTCCTTGGGCATACACCAGGATGGAATTTAAATTATCTGTTACTATCATAATTAATTATAGAAATGCCATGCGACGCCGGCACGGAAGACATCTCGGTTGGTGGGGTAGTCCGGCATCGTGAGGTAGTTAATATTCGAGTGCATAAAGAGATGGTTGATATGTTGGTAATGTGCGAAGAAGCGCAGTCGGATCGATCGCACATAGAAGCTGGCATAGACATTCATCCACGGGTAGTTTCCGATCTCGGTGGAGGACTGAGATGCGAACATACCGGTGGCCGGACAGAGGACGGGTGCGTGGTATTTGGTGAAATAACGCAGGTCGACACCGATTTGTGCGTCCAGTGCTTTGAACCACGTGCCGTGGTAATAAAGGCGGTGCTGCAGGATGAGCCAGGGTACGGCGATGACGCTGTCGCGAGTGCTGTATTGGACGACAGCCCGGTTCTCGAGATTGACCCAGGGGGTGGTGATGTCCAGACCAATATCGCCCGTGAAGATCTGCACGTTCCCGTGGTACTGAGTAGGTTTCCAGTCGGTAGCCGAGACGTAGATAGGATTGGTCCGGTTCTCGAAGCTGAAGTCGATGGAGGGTTTGACCCAGGTGGTGGGATAGGCGATACGGGCACTACCGAGGAAACGGTAGGTGAAACCGAAGTTGTTCTCCCATTGAAGGTGGTTAGAATGGAAATGCTGCAGGTACCAATGCGGTGTCTCACTCTTGGCATACGCACGAGCAGAGATGAGTAACGGGTACTTGCCGGCCTGGAAGCGTGTCTCGAGTTTGCCATGCACATCAAACTCACCTATTTTGTAACCGAGTACGCAGACGGAGCCTTCGACGGCGTAATGGATGTTGGCACCGCTGTGTTTATGGATGGCACCGCCGACGAAGGTGTTGTTGGTCCATTTATAATCGTATATACTGTCGTACGGCACGGAGTCGCGCATGAAGCGTTGGCATTCGTTCATGGCAAAGGCGGTGATACCGAATTTGAGTTTGGTGTTATACGCTTCGCAGAAGGTGACGGCGACGGTGTTCCGGATGGTGAGCACGTCGGTGGTGTCAGCGGTCTTGGATTGGTCGTAGTAGGTGGTATCATAGAAACTCTGGTTGGCGGTTTTCTCGATATAGCGCCGGTTGGAGTTATTCGTTTCAAAGATATGACTGAAAGTCATGAGGGGGATGTACCGGATCTTGATGGTATCTTTCTTGACCCGTCTTCCGTCTTGGATGACCTCGATGGAGTCGTGGTAGGGTTTCTCGGTGGTGATGGCGTACTGGTTATGGAGGTACCCGCTGAGATAGCGGTACCCGGTCATGGCGTTGAGTCGGACGGGGATGTCTTCCGCCGCCAGACTGCTGCTGAGTTGGGTCACATCTTGCAGTCCACCGTTATCGAAATGACTCATCTGACTCCACCCGAAGGCAGCGTGCATGCTGTAGTTTGCACCCGTGTAACTTCCCCATACGGAACCGCGGTAGAGCTTGCCGGCAGTGTTTTGGTAGTGACCCATGGAACTGAGATAATCCATTTCGACACCGAGGTTGAGGCGCCGGTTGATGTTTCCGGTGAACAGAAAATCGACATCGTTCTCCTCGTGTCCGGTGATGAATCCTTTCTTGTACGCGACGGTGGAGAAGGGTGTGGTGGTGTTGAAGAACCGCTGTTGCTGCGGTGTGACGACGTAAGGCGTGAGACTCCATGCAAAGGGGTCGTCGATGGTCTTAAGCCGATGGTTGACGACGCGACTCTCGATAGGGGAGACGAGTACGTTTCCGTTGGTAGCGCTACTGAGGGAGTAAGCCTGCTGCACATCGACGTCGTGGTAGTTAAGGGTGACGGTATCTTGGAAGGGGATGGTGTCGGCTACAGCGGTGTAACCGGGCATCTGCCAGGTATGGATGACCGTCTTGGTACGCGGCCGTTGGGCAGCGGCCACAAGGGTCGCTGCCAACAGCACTAATACTATGAATAATCTTTTTTTCAAAAAGATCGTTTGAACGTTTGAGAGTTTGAAAGTTTATTTCTTGGCTTTCTTCAACTTCTCGTTGAGGGCTTGGATCTCCTCTTCCTGGTTTTGGATGGTCTTGAGCAACTCGTTCAACTCCTCGTTCTCGATGGTGGTCGGATATTGCTCTTCGACGGTCTGGAGGAAGTCAGAGAGTACGTTCATGTAGTTGATAAACGCATCGTAAGCGGACTCATACTGGGTCTCTCCCTGATCGATATGATTCATGTAATGGAGATAGTTGACATCCTGCAGGCGGAGCCAGTTGGTCTTAAGCGCCTTATCTTGGCAGAGATGCACCCGTTCAGCCACTGCGTAGAGCTTGTTGAGGGCTTCCTGTTGCAGATCGTTACCGGTGTAGATACTGAGGTCCTTTGCTTCACCGCTCCAGGTGAGAGGATACGGACTGGACAGCACATCCTCAGCAGCGAGTTTCTTCACTGCTTCAGCCGGTGTCATAAAGCCCATCTCACGCTCGATCACGTAGTACGGCAGTGCTTTGAGGAAGTCAAAGATACCGGTTCCGGCATTCTGACGCACACCGAAGGTCTCGGCACCTACCCAGATGTTGATGATATCTTCCCCTTCGGGGAGTGCTTGGAGCATGTTCGCATATTTCTCAGCATCCATGGGGAAGTTAGCCCAACCCGGATCGGAGAAATGGAAACTGAGTTCATCGCTGAGGTTGGTGTTCCGCAGCAGCACTTTCATCTTCGGTGCACCGGCAGACTGGTACACTTTGTTGGGGGTCTTCCAGCTGATGACATGTTTGGCACCTTCGGTGAGGATGGCTTTGTAACCCATTTTGTTCAGGTTGTATGCCGCCTCGTCGGTGTATAATAACTCGGTGTTCCAAACGGAGGTCGCTTTGACGCCGAGGATGGTTTCGAGTAACTCACCTTGGAATTTGAGTTGTTTCTTAAACTCCACTTCGTTGTACTCGGAAGCGAGTGAATAAGCGTAGGGAGTAGCAAGGAATTCCACGGCCTTGGTGGCAGCGAGTTCCTTGAGGATATCGATCATCTCGGGGTTAAACTGTTCGAACATCTCGATCATCGTTCCGCTGATGCTGAGGGCGCAGTGGAATTTCCCTTTGGAGAGGTTGATCATGTCCTTGATGGTGTTACACAAGGGCAGGTAGGATGTTTGTACGAGCCAGTTTACATGTTCCTCGGTGGCCATGTCGTCGTAGTAGTAATGATCATGACCGATTTCAAAGAAACGATAACGCTTCAGACGATACGGTGCGTGCATCTGGAAGCATAAGCATATATTTTTCATAAAACTTAAATTTTTACAATGTGTGATTAATTACTCCGTCGTAGATGCGACGCACTTTGAGTCCGGCGTCAGCCCATTTGATGTTATTGACTTCCGCCATACCGAGTTCATGCAGACTCTTGTACATCGCCGGATACTTGACGATGGCATAGATGGCATCGGCCATGGCGTCGATGTCCCAGTAATCGGTCTTGATGGCATGCTGCAGAATCTCTGCGCAACCGGACTGATGACTGATGATAGACGGACAGCCCACCTGCATCGCCTCCAACGGACTGATACCGAACGGTTCGCTGACGGACGGCATGATATAGACGTCACTCATGGCGAGCATCTCCTGCACTTGTTTTCCTCGCATGAAGCCGGGGAAGTGGAACTTATCGGCGATACCGCGTTTAGCGACGAGGTCGATCATCTCCGCCATCTTATCACCCGAACCGGCCATGACGAAACGTACGCCGTCGGTCTTGGAGAGCACACGAGCGGCCGCTTCGACGAAGTACTCCGGACCTTTCTGCATGGTGATACGACCGAGGAAGGTGACGAGTTTGTCTTTGCGTTCCGGTTTGGTGAACTCTTCGGGATGTGCCAGCGGTTCTACGGCATTGTGTACCGTGCTCACTTTCCGTGGATCCTGACCGTATTTCTCGATGACGGTGCGACGGGTGAGGTTACTTACGCACATGATATGATCCGCTTCGTCCATACCGCGTTTCTCGATGGCATAGACGGTGGGGTTGACATTACCGCGACTGCGGTCAAAGTCGGTAGCATGCACGTGGATGACGAGTGGCTTACCGCTGATCTGCTTCGCAAACACACCGGCAGGGTAGGTGAGCCAGTCATGACTATGGATGATGTCGAAATCAAGGCTGTGTGCCAACACGCTGGCCACGGCTTCGTAGTTACCGATCTCCTCGATCAGGTTATCCGGATAGCGACCGGAGAAACCGATGCAACCGAGGTCGTCGGTGCCGATACGACGATAGTCGTAACGGATGCCGTCGCGGTAGTGGTAATACTCTTCCGGACTCATGCGTCCTTCCATGCGTGACTTGACATAGTCGTAGTTCACATCTTTCCATACCACCGGAATACTGTTGGCACCGATGATCTTAAGGAACGACTGGTCTTCGTCACCCCAAGGTTTGGGGATGACAAAGGTGATATGCATATCTTCTTGTTCCGCCATGCCGCGTGTCAAACCGTAACTGGCGGTACCTAAACCTCCTAAGATATGAGGGGGAAACTCCCAACCGAACATTAACGCTTTCATTGTTGTGCCTCCTTTTCTTGTGCCTCTTTTTCGGCTTGTTGGTATTTCTTAAGCGTGTCCATGATGCTGATGACCGCCGCTACACTCGGTGCACTACTCATGCCACCGCGTCCTCTGTAAGGCGGATTGGGTTCATAGAACTCACTCAGCGTACCGATGGTCAGCTCATCCATCTCGGCTTCGAAACCTACGAGGATACGCTCCATGAAACTGGTTCCGCTGTATTTATATACACTCATGTACGCTCTGGAATAAGCGGTGATGGTGGACGGCCAAACGATACCGTTGAACAGCGCACGTTCACGCTCCATCGGATCGGTGCCGTAATAGGGATGATACATACCGCTCTTCGGACTGAGCGAACGCAGACCCTTCGGCGTCAACAGTTCCTTGGTGCAGATGTCTACAACTGCTTTCTGCTGTTTCTTGTCCAGCGGACTGTACGGCAGACCTACGGCCCAGATCATGTTCGGCCGTACTTCCCGGTTCTCGTAGTTGTCAATGACATAGTCATTGAGATACATACCGTTCCAGAAGGTCTTAACGAACGCATCTTTGCTGATCTCCGCCTGGTATTCCATCAGGTCAGCACTGGTCTCTTTACCCATCTCACGCAGCATCTCGGCCGTGAAACGCATGGCGTTGTACCATAAGGCGTTCACTTCCACTACATAACCCGTTCTAGGAGTGATCGGCCAACCGTTCTCGGTGGCGTTCATCCAGGTGGCAGGACGTTGGGTACCGTCTACCCACAACAGACCGTTCTGGTGCAGTTTGGCACGAGGATGGTTCTGTTTGCGGTACCAGGTGATGATGTCCAGACAGAGTTGACCGTATAACTCAGCGGCCTCTTTGACCGTGTATTTATGCGCATATTTCTGACAAGCACGAATAAACCACAACAGCACGTCGGGTTCGTCCATTCCCGTCATCTTATTCTCGTTTCCACGACCATGCATGAAGCGGTCGATCTCCTCGAGTGCGGTCTTGTTCATGATCGCGTCCCAGTATTCCGGACGGTCGATGTCCAAAGTGCAGCTGGCTACACTGAAGAACGTAGCACGTGCATCGGCTTTGAACCAAGGGAAACCGGCTAAGAGATAGCACTTGTCGCCTTCGCGTTTGTAGAACTGGCTGGCGCTGTTCTTGAGGGTGCTGAACATATCTTCACGTCTGTTACGACGCTCGAGTTCCTTCTTCCAGGTGGCCTTCAGCGTGCTGGTCTTCACTTCGGTCACACCGGCAGCAAAGATGACACTCTCACCTTTCTTCATCGGTAACTCGAAGTAACCCGGTACGAGCAGGTCTTCCTTGTACGCATAACCGCGTTCACGTTCCTTACGGTACGTGATATCTTTGTACCATTGCGGGTCATGATGATATTCGCAGGCCTTGCTGAACTGCATGTACAGATTCGGGAAACCCGGATACATGCGGTTGTAACGACCGTTTTCGCAGTCGTCCATGTTCGCATTCGCTAACGGGTTCTCGTGCGTCAGTTCGTTGACACTACGGAACGCTAAGAAAGGTTTGAAACGCAAGATTGTCGGACTGCCGCTCTCTAACAGCGTGTAACGAATTAGTACACGCGGTTCAAAACTAACTAACATGCGCTCTTTTTCCAATACCATCGCACCGACACGGTAAACGGTTTTGGAAATCAACTCGCAGTCAAACTCACGAATGTACTTGTGTCCGTTGGGACTGAAATGGTTCTCTCCGTACTCGTGCAGACCTAAGTTGAACTCAGCGCCATGCTGGATCACCGTCTCATCCAACGAACTGAGCAACACATAATTGTCGTCACCCAGCGTCGGAATAGGCATCACCAACTGGCCGTGGTACTTACGGGTGTTACAATCCACCAGGGTGGTGGAGTTATACACACCTGCACGGTTCGTCCGAATCATCTCTTTCTGCAGCGAACGCTCCAGGTTAACAAGCACTTTCTTGTCAAAATTAAGATAACTCATGATGTGATTTAG
>Ga0352985_1002146_pt1 | contig 10726 bp, 1 predicted proteins | sample Cowrumrumenfluid_5_FD_205947 | JGI IMG/M metagenome (GOLD analysis project Ga0352985, IMG submission 205947) | Metatranscriptome of Cow rumen microbial communities from the University of Illinois at Urbana-Champaign, USA - Cow Y-1 rumen fluid... | ecosystem: Host-associated > Mammals > Digestive... | reverse complement strand
ATTTATTATTTAATTTTTAAATAAATTTTTTTATTATTTTATTTTAATTCGTTATTATCATCCATTAATAAATTTCCTCCTTCATTTATTCCTTTTTGATTAGGATCAACAAATGATACTGCATTAACTTTTTGTAATAAATCTCTATTTTTAGCATTGAAAGTAATAATAACAATAATTAAAATAATTACAATTATAAAAAGAATGATACTAATCACAACAATTGCAAAAATTGCAGCGTTTCCTGACCTGGAACTTTTATGCATATAGGCATTATAAGCCACATATTCAGTAATTGGACCATCATTGATTTGTGCAATTACTTGTGCATATCTATAATCTCCATCAATATTTTCTAAAGTCAACTTAATTTCATTTTCTTTTGGGTTCTCAACTTGTTTAACTATTGATGGAGATTGGCTTAAAGCTATAGTATTAGTTAATTCTTTGATATCATTATTTCTTTTGAGTACGACTTTTAATGAATAAATTACATTTATTTTTCTATTTGAATCAATTTTTTTAAATGTTGCTGTTAATTTTAATTTCCCTCCTTTTACTTTTTCATTTTTTACTTTGATTGATAAATCATTTCCTAATGTATTATATTCAAATAATTTTTCTTTTTTATCTGTATTTATATATTTGAAAGCATAATTATTTATTCTTTGTTTAGAATCTTTCAAAAATACATTAAGATAAATAAACTCTTTTTGAGGTTTATTAAAAGTAATAAAACCTTTACCTTTTGCAAACTTAGTTTCAGTATTAGTAAATGTTGTATTAGTTTTACTACCCTTTTCTTCACTTATTGCAAAACCAACAGATGGACTATTTGTAGAGAATTGAATACGCATAAAGCCAGTAAAATTATCTACTTTTAATTTATACGAATTTACAGTATTTATATCTATTATTTTTCCAAATTGATATAATTTTTCTGTAACTGGGATATCACTATTTTCTGGTACAACTGATAATTCCAATCTTATTTTTTCATAATTAATAGTATTACTTTTTCGGTTTAAAAATTCTAAATAAAGGGTAGGTTTTTCTTTTTCGGTAATATTGAAAACTTTAAGCTTATCAGGGGTACAAAATATTTGTCCTGTTTGTATAGCAGGATCATATACACCAACAATTGGAGCTTTTTTAAATTCAGGCTTTGTATCACTTGAAATATGATAAATGGAATTTTGCTTTATAACATTTCCTTTAAGTTCAAAATCAAAAGAACTTATTTCCCTATTTGCAAAAGTTTTATTTTTTAATACCAAATCATGAAAACTAAAGAATGAATTTATACTAGTATTCAAGGAATCTAATTTAGAATAAAAATATAAAGGAAAATCAGCAGTTTTATAAGCAACTTCAGTAGTTTTTCCTGGATAAATTTCATCTAAATTTAAATCAGTGGATCTTAAATAATATTCAATGTAAAAAGCAAAAACAGGTTTTTCAATTATTTTATGTGAACTTTCCTCTACAAGTCTTCTTGGTTCTGTATCATTTTTAAAATCTTTATTTTCTATAACTAAAACTGGAAGTACAGCTTCATCATATGAATAAGGTAAAGCTAAAGATAATCTATCATCTCTTCCTCTTAAATGATATATAATATCTTTTTCTTTTTCTAAATATAATTTTGCTTCTCCAAAAATAGATACAATATTAATTAAAAGTCCTTTTTGTGTATTAAATTTTAATTTTAAATAACTCTCATGCATAATTGGAAATACTTGCATAGTACTAGGATTTGGACTTAATTCTTTATCAAATGTTTGAAAAGATGTAACTAATTCAATGATATCATCTTTATCAGAAAAGACTTTTAAATAAAAGTGACTTTTAAATGAAGCCATAGTTAAGAAAATAAAATCAATTTGTTCTCTTTTTGTATTATATTTAGAATTTTCATTTGGAATTTTATTTCTTAATTCATCAATATTAAATTCATCATAAATTTGATTTTCAATGAAATCACCATACATATAAACTTTTGCAGATTTTGATTGAGATCTAGAATATATCATCATATCATTTATATAATCTATATTATTAAAAGTAATCATATACAAACATCTATATTCATTACCAACTCTTTCAGGCTTACATAGATTTTTTTGATCAGAATTAACTTTATATATATTCAAACTTCTTGAAAAATGAACTTTAAATGAATAAACTGTACCAATTATTGAATCTATAACTTCAGTATAAGCAGCTAATACAAGAGTAGCTTTATCAATTGAATCTAAATTTCCTTTTCGTTTTAATTCTTCTTTAGTTATTGTAAATACTGTATCACTTCTAGATTTATCAAAAATAAAATGAGATTTTTCTTTATTATAAATAGGTCTTTCATTTCCAACATTAACTAATAAAATAGCTGCATCAGATTGCCAATCAAATTCAACTTTATCAGCATCATATGGTATTGTTATTTCAAAATATTCATACATTTCTTTACTTTGAATTTTATCTATTTTATCTAAAAATCCAATAACATATTCTTCTGGTTGAATTTCTATTCTTTGTCCAATTTGTTGAGAATTTTTACTAGGAGTAAAGCCAACTGATATTATAAATGGATAAAATCTGAATTCATCAACAACAGATCCTTTAATTGTTGATCTAAGAGAAATTAATATATAACAACCTTTATCACAATTTTCTGTTTCTTCATTAGTGAAATATAATTTTTTATTATAAAAATCATATAATAAACTTTTATTAACATATTTAGGAAATTTGTACTTTCTCCACTCTGGTTCTGGATCTTCTTTTTCTTGATTTTTTTGAACTATTTTTGCAAAAACTTCAAAACTACCTCTTTCGAAATTAATTGAAATATAACCTGAATCATCTTTTCCTACATCAGTGAATAAATATAACCAAGTATTTCCTGAAACATAATCTTTTTTAACTACTCCTTTTGGCAAATATATTGGAACTTCTTTAGTAGGTCTTATTGATGTTTCAATTATTGGAATTTGGTTATTAATTCTTGAAACTACTGAAATTTCAATAATTATAGTACAAATTTCATTTTCTTTGCAATAGCTATTAATATTATCTTTTTTCAAAAAATAGTAGTCACTTGTAGTAAATGTATTTACTTCAGTTTCATTATTATTATAATTATATATAATGTTCATTTTAAATTTTGCTATAGTAATAACATTTAAAATAACGGCAATATTTTTTGTTTTATTAGTAAGTGGATATACATATCTTACTTTTGTTAATCCATCTTCAAAAATTGCTTTTTGTGGGACTCCTTCACCAACTAATAATTCTTTATGATATAGTGAATTTTCTTTTGTTATTTCAAGTCCACTAACATATAACATGCACATTCTATTATCATAATTTGAATTATCTTTTTCTTTTACATTTATTTGATATGAATGAGTTGTTTCTTTTAATTCTTTTTGATTTTTTAATAATTCTTGGGCATAATTTCCATATGATTTTATTTTAACTCTACTATTATCTTTATATATTATTCTTTCTAAATCAATTTTACAATTTAATGAATTGAAACTAATTAAATAATTATTATTTAAAGATAATTTATAATTATCAATATTTAAAAGTTTTTCATTAACTCCTTTTTCTACTGGAATTGGTATTAAATAATTAATTCCACTATAAACATCATTAAGAGTTTGTTCAAAATGAGATCTGACTAATTTATATTCTACTACATAATATGAATTTAATTTAGCTTTTATTTCAACTATTATTATATCCATTCCTGTATTTTCATAAGTAGTTACAGTATAAAAAATTTTATTTGCTAAATAATATTTATGTGAAACAACTTCTTTTCCTGTTTTTCCATTTATTAAAGTAAATGAAACATCACCACTAATAACTAAAGTATCAATATGTATTTTAATAATATCAATTTCATTTGAAATATCAATGTAAAATTTATCAGGTTCTCCTTTTAATATAAATTGTGAAAAAGGTTGTTTTTCAATTAAAAAAACAGTATCATTATTACCTAAAATAGAAGTTTGGAATTGACAGACTTCATAAGTCTCATTTTTCACATCTGGACATTTTACATACATAATATATTGCTCATTTTGAATAGGATTATATTTTAGAAGATCTTTATTAATCCAAGTTGTTAGTCCATTTATTTCATTAGGCTTAATAATATTAGGAGTTTTTTCAATTTCATTAATATCTAATTTACAAAAAGGATAGGTTGTACATTTATGTATAAACATTTGAGGTAAACCTTCAGTTGCCATAATATTATATATTTGCTCTTTAGACTGTGAAGTTGGAGGCAAAGCATTGAAAAATACTATACTTCCTTTAGGTATAATCCTTGGATAAATTCTTCCACTTATCTGTGGAATATATATATTCAATACGTTTGTTTGGTTTTTAGGCTCAGTTAATTGAATTGAATATGGAATGTCATTAATATTAAAAGATTCAGTTGATGGGAATTCAATACATATATATTTTTCTATAGAAATTTCAGGCTTATATACATATGAATAAAAGCCTTTATTAACATTATCATATTTTTGTAATGGAATATAATCTGATCCTGCATAAGTTATTTTTGCTATTCTATTATATAGCATTATTGAAACATAATAAGTATCAATATTATTTTTTTTATCACTATCAGGTAATAAGAAGCATTCTTTATTTAATACATTTTTTTTTAGATACCCTGTAATTGGACGATCATTTGGAGTTAAAGTGTTTCCAGGAGATTTCCCTTCTTTTAAAGTATATTTACTTCCAACCGAAATGAAATCACCTTCTTGAGCGGTAACAGTCATTTCAAAATATTTTTTTTTGATCATATCTACTGTTATAGCTGCTCCTGCTCTGAAATTATATTGATTACATTGTATACAATTTTTAACATCAAGTGTAATAGGTTTCTGTCCTGTGGCATAAAATGTTAAAAAGTGGTCAGTTGTATCTTCTTCCCCAACTTCATTTTTTAGTTTAAATTCCATAACTCTATTTCCATTATTTACAAAATAACTATAAGATAAAGTTGAACCTTCAATTAATGCTTCATTATGCCCAGTGATTTGAACAGTATATCTGCATTGTCCTCCTTTATTTTGACATTGAACTCCAAAATTTAAATGATTAGATTGTAAAAGCTGTTCTTTTTTAATCCACATCACATTATTATATCCGTAACCTTTTTGGGCTAATTGATCCCTATTATTTATTCCCATCATATTATTGTTATAGGAATAAATTACTTGATTTGGCATTTCTTCTGAAAGAGTTTCAATTTTTATGTATTTTGGAATTTCTTCCAAATTTTTGAATTCTAATACAAAATTTTGTAAATATTCTTTTTTGTTTGAAATATCTAATTTCATCTGGCCTAATTTTGCTCTTGAATCATATTCTATTTTAATTGGTTCAGATGATTCTGGCCTTGGGGTAATTTCTGGGGAAGTCTTTTCTTCATATGAATTAACTATATCATATAATACATATTCATTTATTGCATTTGCATTTATTTTAGCCATTATTTTTATATGAGCCAATTCTCTTTCTACATTTTCTAGTTTTAAAGTTATTTTTTTTTCTGTATCATAAAGAGGATTACTTTCTTGTTTATATACTCCTTCTGATTCAGATATTGCTATGGAGTTAATATTTTCATCTACAATTAAGGAATCATGATATAAACCTTTAATATAATATATTATATCTTCTCCTTGAATATATTCATGAGCAATATTAAAAGTAAGTGTATAATTTGTCATATAAGTATTGGGATCAGTAATTTTTTTAAGATCAACTTTAGTATTTTTAGGAACAAATTTTTTGAAATATTCTTTATCTTTAGCGTTCATATATTTAAAAACATAATTAGCTAAAGAAGGCTCTATAGTCTGTTTATCAATATTAAACACTATTAAATAAAGAAAGTTGTTTGATAAATCAGAGTTTTCTGGAACTTTGAAAGTTAAAATTGTTCTTCCATTCATATATGTAGCTTCCCATCCTTCTAAATCTGTAGAATTTTCTGGAGTAAATTCTTCTTTGCTTAATGCCCAGTTTACAAATGCACTATTTGCAGAGAATTCTATTCCCATATATGGATTTTTTGGATCAATTCTTAATTTATATCTAAAATAATGCATTCCAAAATAATCATTATTTGATAATTTACCATTTAAATAAACATTTTCAGGCGTGATTAATTCTGCTTCTTCTCTGTTTTGTTCTTTTAATACACTCACTTCTAAGCTTACCCCAGTAAAATTAAATTCTTTCTTATTTTTATCTATATAATCTTTGTTGATTTCAATACTGAAAAATAAAGAACGATTTTTTTTTTCATCTACACCGAATTTTTCAATATCAGTTTGATTTAAAAATAATGACCCAAATGGTCCATCACAATTCCCATAAATAGTATTTGAATTTTTTTGAGGCTTATTCAACTTATTCTTTCTTGCATTAAAAGCTTCTTCTTGAGATATAATATTTCCCCAAATTTTAAAAAGAGGACCTATATAATTCAGATTTTGAATTTCATTATTTATATATAGATTATAAAAATTGAAGCTGATAGCAATGTCTTTTTCTGAAACTGTAGTAAAGAAATTTAAGGGAAATTTTACTTCACGATAGTTAAATTCCATAGTTCTTCCAGCTTTAACCTGATCTATATTATATTCACTATTTCTAGGATAATATGTAATATAAAAAACAAATCCTGACTTATCCTCATTTAACCAATCATAATAAGTTGATTGTGCTACTAATTTTGATAAAGATTTATTTTTTGTTCCAGAAGTTAAAGTTAATCTATCTCCAAATCCCATTAAATTATAATTTTTTTTTTTTTTCTTCTTCCCAAAAAAAGTATCCTTCTCCAGATACACATACAATATTAATTAATAAATCATGTATTGTATCAAAATTCAAATATAAAGTTCTATTTTGTATAGCAAAAATTTGTGGTGTACTTGGATTAGGAGTAATTTGATAATTATTAGAAGTAGATGATAAAACTTCAATAATACTTGGTTTTGTTGCCCCTACAAAAAGCAAAAGACATTTTCCTTTTTCAACATTTTGGGCATAAATATATTTTTTTCCTCCTTTTGAACTAAATTGTGCTGTTCCATCAACAGGAATATTTTTGGATATAAAATCAATATCATTTCTTTCAATTCTTTCTGCATCAATGAAATTAGCATAAAATTCCACATTAATATTTTCATCTTGTGCTTTTGGGAAAACAATTAAATTACTACTAATATCACCTTCATCAAAAATAACAGCAAAAAGGCATACTAAAAAGTCTCCAGGATCACATTGCACTTTTTGATCACTACGAATATGAATAATTTCAAAAGCTTCTCTTTCTTCTTTACTTATTCCGGCTTTTAAAGTTGGAGGTTGGAATATTTTGAAAGAATATACTGAACTATATAAGCTATCAACTTCTTTTGTATATATACCAATAGTCAAATTTAAATATCTTATACTATCTGGATCATGCAAACTTACTGATCTTTTTTTACAAACATCAAGAATTTGTTGCTTTGATATTCTTAAAACAGTGTCATGTTCAGTTGAAGGGAAACTAAAATCTGAATTATTTATTGTCGGCTTTTCATAGCCAACATTTATTAAAAGAATAGGTTTATCTGCTTGCCAATCAATATTAATTAAATCTGATTCATAAGGTAAAAATACTCCATAATAGTAATAATCTATTTTATCTTCAGAAGAATATACATTTCCAATAATATATTCATTAACTTGGATATTTACTTTTGGTACACTTGCATTACTTGAAAAAATCCTTGGAGTAATAGTAATTCTATAAGGAATTAATTGAGTTTTTCCATCAATATCTTCTCTAACATTTGAAGATTTTACTGTTATTAAAACATAGCATCCATCTTTGCAATCTTCTGTATCAATTTGTTTAATAATTATTTTTTTCAAATAAGCGTCATAGACCATAGAATCATTTAAACTTCTTGGAAATTTATAAATTCCTCTCCAATCAGAATTTTCTATTTCTTTCAATTCTGTTTTTTTAACAATTTTTGCATATATATTTCCACTAGTTCTTTTGTAATTTATGGTAATATCTCCAACTTCTTGATTTCCAATGTCTAAATAATAAAATTTATAATTATTTCCAACTAAAAAATCTTGTTTTATAGTATTTTTTTCTAAATAAACTGGTGCACCATTTATTTGGGATACTGTTGTTTCTACTCTTCTTGGTTTTGAAGTTTCTGATAATTTAATTACTATATTAATAGTACAAATTTCATCTATTGGACAGAAATTTATTGTATCATTTGAATTTATAAAGAATTGTAGATTTCTATATACAGTAAAGTTTTTATAAGGGAAATAATCAAATGAAATTTTAACATTAAAGATTGATTTATCAATTAAATTAAAATCAATTACTACTGGCAAAGTTCTATCACTTAAATGGAAAGAATATGATATTGTAGAATAGTTTTGGGAAAAAATAAATGAATGAGGTACTCCTTCACTTATAGAAATAGTTCTTTGTGAACCAGTATTTACATTTTCTAACTCTAATCCACTAACATAAATCATACATAATTTTTTATTATATTCTGATATATCATTATCCAATACTTTTATTCTAAATTTATATTTATCTTCATAGTAAAATTTGTGTGTTTCGTCTATTATTATTTGTCCAAAATATCCATACATATCAAGAAATGTGATATTATGTGGATCATTTTCAAGTGATACAATAAATTTACAATTTTTTGAATAAAAACTAGCTAAAAATGGAGTTCCAACGTCTATTTTGAAATTTTGAAGTTCTATAATTTTAGAGTCTTCTTTATTTTCTCCTATTGCTATTGATTCAATAAAATTAGTCCCTGATTCAATTATATTTGTGATTTTTGATTCATCTCCAGCTTTCACATATTGGAATTGAATTATATAAAATGAATTTTTTTCAGCAATTACACTAAAATCAATATTTTTAGTTGTAAAATATTTAGTAGAAATACTATAAAAGATTTTATTTGATAAAAAATATTTGTGAGCCATTTGTTCAGAATTACTATCATCCATTTTAAATCTGACATCACCACTAAAAACAATTAAATCCAAATATACTTTTTCTATATTTTCTTCAGTGGAAAAATCAATAGTATATAAATCTTTTTCACCTTTCAATAAAAATTGACTAAAAGTTTCAGCTTCTTTAATATGTAATCTGTCTTTATTAGTAAAAATAGCTGTTTCAAAAATACAAAAACTAGATTTTTTATCTTTCTCAGTTTGTCCTTCTTTGCATTTCACAATCATTAAAGGTTGGAAAGAGCTTATAGGTGTAATTGGTTTTTCATCTTTTAAATAAAAACTATAAACACTCATTCTATTTGAGTGATGTGGATCAATAATTACATCTAATTTTGAGTCATTATAATAACATTCTGGAAAAGTATTACATTTTTCAAAAAGCATATCTGGAAATCCCATTATTGATTTCATATTATAATTAATTTCACTTGCTCCTTCTGTGGGTTTCATACCCTGAAAAACTGCTGTTTCATTTTTTTGTAATAAATGAGGATAAATTATACCTGGGAGTTGAGGTGGATATATTAATTGATTATATTTCATATGTTTATTTGAACTTAATTGTAATGAGAAAACAATATCTTTAGAATAATCTTCTTTCATAAATGAAACACAATATTGTTTTTCTGATTTATAATCTTCTGAATAAATTGCTTCTATAATAATACCATCGTTAATTTTCTTCTCTGTAAATTCAACTATATTTCCATTTTCTTTATAATAAGTTTTAATTTTTTTTGTAAAAACTAATCCATTAATATATACTAAATCATTTTCATTTACATTATCTTGTCCTTTTTCAAATGGAAAACAAATTTCTCTTAAATCATTAGTTAAAACACCCATTATTTCTAAATCATTTAATTTTAATGCCTTTGCAACATTTCTATTAACTTCTATACTTCCAATAGTAATAAAATCACCTTTTTTTCCTCTTACAGTTATTGAATAAGAATCAGTATATCCATCATGTTTAATATTATACATTTTTCCATATTTGAATTGAGTTCCCTTTACATTAGGATTTTCTAAACTTACATCAGGATTTTCTCCTTTTACCCAAATATTATATAAAATTTCAGATGTATGTGAATTTGTTTTTAATTTAAATTTCATCTCAGTATTTGATTCAGTTATATAATAACTATATTTATCTCCAATTGAAATTATAGCTGAATCATCAGATTTAGTGGAAATTTCATAATCACAAGCTTCTCCATTCATACATTTAACACATAAATAAAATGATTTTTCATTAGAATAATAATCATAAGAATTACTTAGTTGACTCTTTTTAAGAAATAAATCTATAGGTCCAAAAGGCTTCATTCCTATAAAAATTCTTCCTTCCATACATTCTGGATCCCTTTCTGAAAATAAAACAATTTGATTTTTATCATTTAATGATTTTACATTGATATTTATATATTCTTTAATAAGATAAGAATTTCCCATAGTTATTTTAAAAGATTTTGAATTAGAGAATTGTTTTGAAAATCCACTTCCATCATTTCCATCAATATTTAAGTTTTCTTGGTCTAATTTTTCAAATGAAATTGAGAAAAGGGCAAAAAATAATAAAATCAATCTTATTGAATTAATT
>Ga0352985_1031280_pt1 | contig 10940 bp, 9 predicted proteins | sample Cowrumrumenfluid_5_FD_205947 | JGI IMG/M metagenome (GOLD analysis project Ga0352985, IMG submission 205947) | Metatranscriptome of Cow rumen microbial communities from the University of Illinois at Urbana-Champaign, USA - Cow Y-1 rumen fluid... | ecosystem: Host-associated > Mammals > Digestive... | reverse complement strand
GGGTTACGGGTTATGGGTTAACTGATCTCACTCCAATTATAAGCCTGCTTGACACGTAAAATGTCAAGCTGTTTTTTGTATATCCGGTTTTGTTCGTCTTCCAGAAGTGGATCTGTATCGAGGATCTCCAAAGCAGCTTGGCGCGCCATTGCGACAAACCGTCCGTCGGTTGCCAAGTTAGCGATATGCAGGTCAAAGGGTGTACCGGACTGCATCGTGCCTTCGAGGTCACCGGGACCGCGTAACTGCAGATCGGCTTCAGCGATACGGAATCCGTCATTGGTATCCACCATAATGTTCATTCGCTTGCGCGTATCGGCACTGATCTCGTTATCGGTGAGTAAGATACAATAACTCTGTTCTCCTCCTCGGCCTACACGACCGCGTAATTGGTGCAACTGGCTGAGACCGAACCGCTCGGCATTCTGGATCATCATCACCGTCGCATTCGGTACGTTGACACCTACTTCGATGACGGTGGTTGCCACGAGTATCTGTGTCTCTCCACTTGCAAAACGCTGCATCTGCAGGTCTTTATCTGCGGCTTTCATCTGGCCATGGACCATCGAGATCTTGTATTCAGGGAATGCCTCGCATAGTTCATTGAAACCGTTCTGGAGGTCCTGCAAGTCCATTTTCTCATTTTCCTTAATCAGCGGATAGACGACGTATATCTGTCTTCCTGCCTCTATCTGCTTGCGCATGAACGAATAGACCTGTGCCCGTCGGTTGATATCATAGTGGATGGTTTGGATGGGTTTGCGTCCCGGTGGTAACTCATCGATGATGGAGACGCTGAGGTCACCATAGACGGTCATGGCCAGGGTTCTCGGAATCGGTGTGGCCGTCATGACTAACACATGCGGCGGCATCTGATTCTTGGTCCAAAGTTTGGCGCGTTGGGCGACACCGAAGCGGTGCTGCTCATCGATGACGACAAAGCCTAAGTTGTTCCATTGCACTTTATCTTCCAATAAGGCATGCGTGCCGATGAGAATATGGATCGTACCGTTCATCAGTCCGTTATGGATGGGTACGCGGTTTTTGGCAGTGGTTGATCCTGTTAATAGTGCAATATGTACAGCATCGCCAAGCGGGGCAAGGAAAGTTTTGAGGGTCTCATAATGCTGGTTGGCGAGTATCTCCGTAGGCGCCATGATGCAGGCCTGATACCCGTTATCGACAGCCAAGAGACAGCATAAGAGGGCTACAAGCGTCTTACCGGAACCTACGTCTCCTTGTAATAGACGGTTCATCTGATGCCCGCCTTTGAGATCATCGTGGATCTCATGGATGACGCGTTTCTGCGCATTGGTTAATGCGAAGGGCAAGGATTGGTATAAGGCATGAAAACGGTTGCCTACCAGTGGCATGGTGAAACCCGGATTGAGTTCCCGGCGTTTCATCTGGCGGAGTATCTGCAGTTGAACGTAGAACAGTTCTTCGAATTTCAACCTTGCGCGTGCATTCTGCATGGACGGTGTGTCTTTCGGGAAATGCACGTTGATCATGGCTTCCGTCAGGCTCATCAGGCGGTAACGCTGCAGGATATCCATGCCGATGGTGTCCGGAAGACCCATTTTGAGTTCCGGTAACAGTCCGGCGATCATGGTGCGCATGGCTTTGGAGTTCAGACCCATGCGTTTCATCTTCTCCGTCGTGTTGTAATAGGGTTCGAGTCCCTGCGTCATCTCGGGCGTGACTTTATCCCAGGGTGTCAACTCGGGGTGCACGAAGTTATAGATATGTTGAAAACGGCTGGGTTTACCGAAGAGCAGGTACTTGACGCCTCGTTGCAGTTTGACGTACTGCACGCCTTTGAACCATACCAGTTCGCATTGATGGGTACCGTCAAAGAAGGTGGCGCTTAAGCGCTGTGCTTTTCCGATACCGACGGTGTGCCATTCGGTGATCTCTCCGACGATCTGGACGTAGGTGTCTTCGTCATCCAGTTCGGCAATGCGGTAAAACCGGCTGCGGTCGATATACTTATAGGGATACTGGCGTAACAAGTCCAGCGCTGTACGCACGCCTAACTCCTTATAAAGAATGTCGGCACGTTTGGCACCGACATTCTTACAATAGGTTATATCCCTATAAGCTAATTCCATTATTGGAGCTTGAAGTTAACAGGGAGCGTGTATTTAACACGTACCGGTTTACCACGTTGCTTACCTGCTTTCCATTTCGGCATCGACTTGATGACGCGAACAGCCTCTTTGTCCAGCGAAGCATCACCACCCGAACGAACAACCTCGATGTCCACCAACGAGCCGTCTTTGTTCACCGTAAACTGGCAGACAACACGACCTTGGATACCGTTCTCCTGTGCAATCACCGGATACTTGATATTCTCGCCGAGGAACTTATACATCGCTTGCGGACCACCGGGGAATTCCGGCATAGATTCTACAACTACGAAGATGACATCTTCCGGCTCTTCTTCCTCAACTACCTCTACAGGGGGAGCTACTTCTACCTCTACGTCCTTGTCATCCTCGGAGTTCACCTCGATCGACTCAGTCTCCACGTTATCTTCCACGACGTTGAGCACTTCCACTTCCTGAACAGCAGGGGGTGGGGGAGGGGGAGGAGTCTCTTGCTGGGTCTGCTGGATTTCATCCAACTCTTCCTCAACAAGACCGAAGTCATCTACAGGCTGGTCATACGTAGTAACCTCTTTCTGGGTCCATTCCAGCGCTACGTAGCATAGACTGAGAACAAGAACCAAACCCATTAACATATAAACGAGTTTGTTTCCCTCTAAGCTTGCTTTTTCTGATTTTTTGATCTGCATATCTTGTGTTTTTTAGGTCGTTGTATCAAAATCGGCTACAAAGTTACAACTTTTTTTTTGAATTGTGCAAATAAAAAGTAAAAATTTTGCCATAAGAACCATAAAATTGCCTTATCCCACCTAAAATGGAAGTGTTTTGGGTACATTTTATCGAGCCAATGCCAAGCTCGAGCGTAATGATAGAGGTACCGCATGGAGGCGTGCAGCGATCGGGCGTGTGACACGGATGAATGTCTTCTCCATGCCGCCGTATAGGTATGGATGTAACCGAAGCGGGTGTGTTGGGAGAAGAGGCCGTATAGGGGATAGTCAAGTACCAGAAAATGTTGTTTCTGGAGATTGCTCAACTCTTCTTGGTCAAGCAGTTGTGTGCGGAAGAGCACGGTACAATTGGTGTGCGACGCGCCTTGACGATTATAGCGCAGACGGATATCTCCTACGGGTTTATCCGGGTGGTCTGCATCGATCCGTTCCCCATCCACATCGTCATAGGCGGCGGTGTGAACGAATCCGTACTCGGGATGCGTACGCAGGAAGTCCACCTGTAGTTGTAGCTTATGGGGGTCGATCCAGTAGTCATCACCGTCCAGCATGGCGATGTAGGTGCATCCGTCAGCCAGAATTCGACGGTACAGATCGATGGTGTTATCGACTAAGCCCGAGTTTTGTGCTCTTCGTACATAGACGATATGGGGGTTCTGCGCGGCATATCGCTCGCAAACGGCTTGCGTGCCGTCAGTCGAGGCATCGTCACCGATATAGATACGAACGGGTTCATCGCATTGTTGCGCCAACACGCTGTCTATGGCTTGTGCGATGAAGGATTCCTGATTATATGTGGCAATACAAACGGCTATCATGGACGCAGGGCACTGATGATGGTTAATACGGCACATTTCTCGGTGACATTTCCGCTTTGATAGCGTCGTAGGAGTTCTTTATGCATCTCCAAACCGTTCAGCACCTCTTTATGTTGCTCGAAATACGCATCCAAGGCGGGTAACAGTTTGGGATTGGAGATCGCCCACCGGTCATACGGATTCATCGAATCGGCATCGATCTTATACCCGTCATAGATATGCAGGCGTTTGAGGATGCTCCATACGATGCGTTTGGGTAGGTCTTTTAGGAACATATTCCGCCCGGCGACGGTCACCATCCTATGACGATGCCCGATTCGTTCATGCTTATGCAACCATTGTGCCGCTTGTGGATAATACGAAAGAATCCACTTGTCATAGAACGCGTAGTTTCGGCGTTTGGCAGTAGGTATATGCAGCACATATTCCAGAAAATCCACATCGCAGAAAGGCGAATAACTCTCCGTGTAATGCTGTAACACCTGCGGTGAGCCGATACCGTTTCCGGCAAAACTGAGGCTGTACAACAAGTCGATCTCATGGCGGCTATCGGTGATGACAGACAAGATATTATCTCCGTTAACGCCGGTCAATACGATTCCTTTATTATCCCAATCTTGCTGCGAAGCGAATGTGTAAATCTCAGATGGTCCGTTGTAGTTGATTAACCATTGGGTGGCAGACGAGATAGCATCTATCTGCGTTAAGTAGTCTCCGCCATCCAGCGCTATGAACTGCCATTGGTTACCCAGGGCCTGACTGATCTCGCGAGGTAACAGATGGTCATAGTGACCGGTTTGGGAATAGGTGAAATTGGTGATGGGTTGCTTCGCTATTTGGTGCGCCACGATCTGGCACATCCGGCTGTCGAGCCCACCGCTTAACGGGAAGAAATGTTCTAATCCTGCTTGTTCATTCTTGCGAATGACACGTTCCACCGCTTGTCGGAAGAGCCGGTTGGTCTGCGCGAGCATTTCTGCTTCGTGATAAGGGTGGGGCGTGTTGTCAAAACGATGATACGAAAGCAGTGTTGCTTCCTTGCCTTGGATACGGAGGTACTGTCCGGCCAGCAAGCGGTATATTCCTTGATAGACCGTGTTGTTATCCGTTGTATATCCCTTGTCTATGATGGCTTTTATAAAGGTCTCGTCCGGTTGTTGCAAACCGGTCTCCTTGCTGAGCGTTTTCAAGTCCGTCGAATACAAGCAGCCACTTTTCGTTTTGGCATAGAAGACCATCTTACTGCCTATATGGTCGTTAAAGAGGAGCGTGACACCTTGGTCGCTATCCGTTAGTGTTCCGCAGAATGAACCACGCCAATTGTTCCAAAAGACTGTCTCTCCGTGTCGGTACCGGCGGATAGCCTCTTCGGGACTATCTGCCTCAAAAAGTACACCGAATACTTCTAATCGGCATCCTTCTAACTCATATTGAATGGGAGGAAACTTGCTCATAAACAGATACCAGTTTACGTCCGATAGAATCGGCTGTAAACGGATGGGTGATGGATGATGGGTGATGGGTGATGGGTGGATTCCACAGAATCGTTTCCATGAATTCCGCAAATGTGCCGGCTTTGTTTTGTGCAATCTCTTGCGGCACGATGAGTGCGCCGACTTCTTGTGCAATACCAACAGGGGTGCTTAAGATAGGCAGGTTTGCTGCGGCAGCTTCGGCCAGTACCACACCGTAGGTCTCGTATCGGCTGCTAAGTACCAGGGCGTCTGCGTGATGCATCTCGTCGGCCACTTGGCGCGGTGTTAACTCACCGGTCCATTCCAGACATGGGGTCGGAATATCCAGCGTTTGAGCATAGGCACGGATCTCCGAATAATCGACGCCGGTACCTACCAGTTTGAGACACCAATCTTGTCGTTTTTGGGAAAGCATTTTGGCGGCACGAAGCAGTCCTTTGACGTTTTTGGCTTTCTCATCGAAGCAGCTGACGTGAAGGAGGCTTTTCTGATTATTCGGATTATTCTGATTAATCGGATTACGGAAGAAGAAATCGTCCACCACGTTATGGATTGTTTCCCATTTTCGGGCGGTGATGCCGCAGGATGTCATAGCTTGTTGTAAAGGAAGGCTGACGGTTAAGATAATCTCCGCTTCTTGGGCAATACGTTTGTATAAATCGCGTTTGATCTTCGCCATCCGTCGGAACGCTCCGTTCTGAGGCAGATATCCACTCCAGTGTTCGATGATGAGATAGGGGATATGATACTTTTTTTTGAGCCACAACGCCAGCAGTCCTTGTTTCTGAATAACGTTCAGTTGCACGACATCGGGTATCCATCCTTTGCGTTGTAAGGTTTTCCATTGCCTCCAAGTATCCTGCCATCCTTGCGAATGGATGACTTGCACTTCCCATCCTTGCGCACGAACGGCCTCAACGTGTTTTTGCACGAAGAGACCGCTCATCGCGTCTTTCTCAGACGGATACCATGGGGTTAAGAAAAGCACCTTCATTTAAATCGCCATTCTCTGAGTCTCTGATACCAGATAGCCAAACGGAACATGGGTCGGTAGTATTTCTCTACTGCATAGTACGAAACGGCTTTTGATCCGAACTGCTGGTAATGTTGCGCTATACCTCGTTCCATGGATCCTTCAAAATCGAAATGCACTTGTTTCTCCTTCGCCAGTTTCATGGCTTCCAGAACCAACAAGGCAGATGCGCCGGAATCCTTATGCCGGATGTCGTACACCGGTACAAGGTAATAGAGGAAGCGTTTGTCCCATACCAACATGGCGGCAGCGTATGGTTTCCCGTCATCCTCGTTGCATATGGAGATGATCTCGCATTGTTTGAGTCTTCGGGCTTTGCGTTCCAATACATGGAGAAACTCCCGGGAATAGCTGCTTTTGCGGTGACGTGCGGCTAAGCAGTCAGCTTGAAAACGGCAGAACTCCTCTATCTCCATCGTTCGAGTGGCATGTAAGTCTTTGGCTTTCTGTAACTGACGCCGTTTGTTCTTACTGAAGGATGCGATGAGTGCCTCCATGTCGCTCAGATCATCCACACGGTAGGTAATCCTTTCTTTGGTTTTGAACCCTAAACCACGCATCGCATCTACGCACAGACTGCCGGGACTAAACTGCTGGTAGTAATAGGCCAAACCCATCTTATCCATCTGCTCCTTGAGTTGCCGGCATACCTCAGCCGTTTTCCAGCGGTCACCGGTCACTTCCGGCGCTACCCAGATACCGCCGGCTTGCGACAAAGGAGGCATCAGGATGTACTTCATCCATGCCCGTTTGCGGATCAGATAAGGCATCACCCCGACGATCTTACCCTTCTCGTCCTCTGCAAAAAGAACGTCCCAGGTCTTACCCGCACATACGGCATCCATCCACCAGGGCATCATCGAAACAGGCACGTATTCCTGTTTGGCTACCCACTCCGTATAGCGTTCTTTGTTGGTCATTAGAATATATCGTTAAAGAATCCTCTTTTGGTTTCTTGCTCTTGCATCTCCGGCTCTTGTACCGCCTCGTCATTCATCTCCTCTGAAGACGGATTGCTGACAGCTGACTGCTGATTTCTGTAGATATCGGGACGATACAAGATCTGGATATTCTCCGCAATGATTTCTGTCTTACGGCGAATCTGACCGTCTTTTTCCCACGAGCGTGTTTTCAGTTTTCCCTCTACATACACCTTCATGCTCTTACGCAGGTTTTGCTGTGCCCATTCCGCCAAGTTACGCCACAAGACGATGCTGTGCCATTCCGTCACATCGGGAACTTGCGTTCCGTTCTGCATCACGTACCCGCGTTCGGTCGTTGCCAAATTGAAATTAGCAATTGCTACACCTCTGTCCAGGTAACGTACTTCCGGATCTGCGCCTACGTTACCAATCAAAATCACTTTGTTTACGCTTGACATACTAATTAGATTTAACTTATAAACTTTTAATGTATTTATCTGCTTCAATAGCTGCTTTGGCACCCGAACCGGCTGCCACTACCGCTTGTCGGTAATGCGGGTCAGCGCAGTCGCCTGCCGCAAAAACACCCGGTATATTGGTTCGGGGACTGTCGCCGTCCACGATGATATATCCCTCTGCATCGCAGTTCAGGTATTCCTTGAACAACCCGGTGTTAGGATGATGGCCGATGGCTAAGAAGAAACCGTCGATGTTGATATGCCGCATGGCTTCATCGGATTCTCCTTTGCGGTACACTAAATCAGCACCTTGCACTTTGTTTTCGCCCGTCAGTTGCACCGTGTTATGTTCAAAGAGCACTTCGATTTTGGGGTTGTTGAGCACCCGTTGCTGCATGATTTCTGAGGCTCTGAGATAGGGTTTTCGTACGATCATATAGACTTTTTCGCACAAACCTGCCAGATAATTCGCTTCTTCACAAGCGGTGTCTCCTCCACCCACTACGGCAACCGTTTTCTTGCGATAGAAGAATCCGTCGCAGGTAGCACAAGCACTCACGCCGCGACCACGGTAGGTGCGTTCGGATTCGATGCCAAGGTATTTGGCACTTGCACCCGTTGCGATGATGACAGCATCCGCTTCGTATTCGATCTCATCTTCTACAATCACTTTCTTCGGACTGACCGAGAAATCCACTTTTGTCACAATGCCCGAAACGAACTGCGTACCGAAACGTTCTGCCTGACGGCGCATGTCATCCATCATCGTGAAGGGCTCTACACCGTCCGGATAACCGGGAAAGTTCTCCACCTCGGTAGTCGTGGTCAACTGCCCACCTAACTGCGGTCCTTCGATCAGTACGGGGGATAAGTTGGCACGGGAAGCATAAATCGCTGCTGTGTAACCGGCAGGTCCGCTACCTATAATCAAACATTTTACTTTATTCATAGTCTCAAATCATTAACAAAAGTAGTTTCTTCCGGTTCAATGGTGAACTCCGGAACGGTTTGTGTGAACGCAGGATTGATCATTCGCAAAAGCGTTGTTTTCATTCCCTCTTTAACCTCTAACTGCAAAGGCATCAAGTCGCTGTTTCTGATTTTTAATATAAAGCGGTTCACTCCTTGCGATTGATCGGCAGGTACCAATGTGACAATGGTCTGCGTGCCGTCTTTGGACGGTTGTTCGCTCACTTCGCATACATCTGCGACCGCTTTAGCATATAGCAGGGGATTGGATTCGATTAACTCCTCTTCGGTCGGTTCGGTGAGCGTCAGTTCCTCCGTTTCCGGCGAATAGACATACATTGTCTTGCCGTCAAAAGCTGCTTTGTTGTCACCCATCAGGAACGTGAAGCATTGACCGTGCATCGTGATACTACCGGCATAGTTCTCCGTCACCTGCTGGCCATCCTGGAGACTAACCGAGAAATCGGACTGCAAGGTTTTTTGTTCCAGATTCGCAAAGAACGAACTTAATATCGATAATAATATCATCAACAGTTTCATACACCCAAACCTGCTAATAACTGGTCTAACTGATTCATATCCTGGATAAGTACGTCACGGCCTTTGGGACCTTTGTTCGGTCCTACGATACCAGCCGCTTCTAACTGGTCGGAGAGTTTTCCGGCACGGTTGTAACCTATCTCAAAAGCCCGTTGCAGACGGGATGTGGAACCTTCTTGTTTAGCGACTACATAACGGGCTACATCGGCAAACATCGGATCGAGACGTTTCATATCCACGCTACCGGGTGCCGCTGCTTCGTCACTGCCTTCACCGACGTATTCCGGTAACTGATACGGTTCACGGAACTTCTGCTGCTTAGCGATATGTGCGACGATGGCATCCACTTCCGGTGTATCCACAAAGGCGCATTGTACACGGGTGATGGATGCGTTACCGGCATAGAGCGAGTCACCGCGACCAATGAGTTGCTCTGCGCCCTTGGCATCCAGCACGGTACGGCTGTCGATGACGGACTGCGTACGCAAAGCGATACGCGTCGGGATGTTGGCTTTGATAACACCGGTGACGATATTCACAGACGGTCGTTGGGTGGCCAGGATCATGTGCATACCGACGGCACGCGCTTTCTGGGTAATACGGGCGATCGGTGTCTCCACTTGTTTGCCTGCCTGCATGATGAAATCGCCATACTCATCGATGATGATGACGATGTAAGGCAAGAACTGGTGATGCAGGCTGTCGGCTACAAGTTTATTGGGATTAAGACGACGTCTTACGAACTTGTCATTATAATCCTCCAGGTTGCGTACACCGGCATCCATGAGCAACTTATACCGGTTCTCCATCTCGATGACAAGCGAGTTAAGCGTGTTAATGACGCGGTCGCAGTCGGTGATGACGATCTGTTCCGGATCGGTGTCCGGCATGGCAGCCAAGTAGTGTTTCAACAGCGGTTTATACGGCGCAAACTCCACCATCTTCGGATCCACCATGACGAGTTTTAACTCCGCCGGGTGTTTCTTGTATAGCAACGAGGTGATGATGGCGTTGATGGCAACGGATTTACCGGTACCCGTGGCACCCGCTACCAATAAGTGCGGTGTCTTGGCGAGGTCGAACATAAACACCTCGTTGGTGATCGTTCTACCGTAAGCGATCGGCAGCTTCATCTTCTGCTCGTCTTGGAAACGCTTGGAAGCAATCACCGAATGCATGCTCACCACTTGCGGTTTCTCGTTCGGCACTTCGATACCGATCGTGCCTTTACCCGGCATAGGCGCGATGATACGGATACCCGTTGCGGAAAGCGACATCATGATATCGTTTTCCAGACGCTGGATCTGGGAAACCCGGATACCGGCCTTCGGTACGATTTCGTATAAGGTGACGGTAGGACCGACGGTGGCTTTAATCGACTCAATCTCAATACCGTAGTTACGCAGCGTGGTCACGATGCGTGCACCGTTCGCCCGTTGTTCATTCTCATCGATCACCGGTGCCGCTTCATTATCATACACCTTCAGCAGGTTCAGACTCGGGAATTTGAAGAACTCCAAGTCTTTCTTGGGATCGTAAGGACCTAATTTCTCCAGTAACTTATCCGGATCTTTTTCATACAAATCATCTTCCTTCACTTCTCCGATCTCCAACTTATCCTCGCTATTCTCTTTCTTGAGCAATTCCGTCAGACTACCGTCTGTAGGACCGCCATCTTCCGGTAACACTTCTTCCTCTTCCTCGGTCTCCGGCTCCGGTTCTTCTACATGCACTTCCTCTTCCGGTGTCGTCTCGATGGTAAGTGTCACTTCACCGTCTTCCTCTGTCTCTTCCTCTGTTTCTTCCTTTGTTTCTTCTGTGGACTCCTCTTCTATTGGAACTTCAATAGTGATCTCTTCTCCGGAAGGAACCTCGTCTATGACGG
>Ga0352985_1005849_pt1 | contig 11183 bp, 1 predicted proteins | sample Cowrumrumenfluid_5_FD_205947 | JGI IMG/M metagenome (GOLD analysis project Ga0352985, IMG submission 205947) | Metatranscriptome of Cow rumen microbial communities from the University of Illinois at Urbana-Champaign, USA - Cow Y-1 rumen fluid... | ecosystem: Host-associated > Mammals > Digestive... | reverse complement strand
GCATTTTCATCGAGATCTTAACGAACACCCACTTTGCGTCCGGTTACATCATAGATGACACCGTTGATGAGGATGTAAATCTTCTGATCCTTGATGAACTTAACAGCCTTCACGCCGTCGCCATGGAGAGCATCCACACCGGTACCCTGACCAGGTTTGATAGCTATCGAGAAGTTATCGATAGCAGCCGGCGGATTATTACCATCAGCGTCATCGTTGAACCATGCGATCACAATCTTGTACTCACCAGCATTGAGTGCTACCTCTTGCGTCATGTGAATCCATTCGGATTGCTCAAGCAAGGTGGTATCGCCATCGAGTGCAATCCAGCCTGCAGGCAGCGATTCGATTCCGGCAGTGATTTCAGAAGCAGCAGGAACGATACCTACGCGCAGGTAATCCAGTGCACCGTCTTCGTCATAGTATTCACCTTCTGCATGCCAATCGTACTCAACTACATACGTAGTATCTTCCGTGAGTTGGATAGCGAGTGTTGCGAAGGATGCTGTTTGGGCATCGAAGTCGTATTCGTGGGTTGTACCGCCATCATTGGAGATGTAGAGCGCTTGGTTACCACCATTGTTGGTCGCAGCGCCGACAACCCATCCATTGGTCTCGTCGTTGAAGAACTTCCAGTTATTATATCCCTCGAAGTCATCGCTGAACGGAACAACTGCAATGAATGCATCGGTAGCGAACTCGATGGAAACGACATCGCTATTACCCTCCTCACCGCAGTCATGACGGAGATAGAAGATGTAGTCGGTTTGCGGCAACAGGTCTTCTACGACAACCGTGTCATTGGTCGTGGAGATGTACTGCGGAAGTTCCTCTGCATTCTTACGAACGATAGCATATTTCCACGTTGCATTCTCAACTGCCTTCCAAGCCAAGACAGCCTTATCAGCAGCAGTCTCAACTACATTGAGTCCCTTCGGTGCGAGGCAAGCCGGTTGGATACCCGGTACATACTCAATCAACATCTTCGGTAAGAAGGATTGCTTGCTTACAGATGTACCATAACCACCCATGGAAGCACCGCTTGCAGCCGCTACACCGTACCAGTTAACGCCTGCATACGTACCTACAACTGTCTGGTTGAAACCAATCAGGAGGTTTCCACCCATGTATTGATACGACTCATCGAAGGAAACTACCATCTTACCGTCCTCGATACCAAGCGAAGCCGAAGCCATCACTTTCTCGAGTGCATCCCATTCTGCGAGTGCGGAGAGCGTTGTCTCTTCTACTTCGGCCACATAAGCTTCAAACTGAGCATCACCCCAACTTGTTCTATTACTAATGGTAAAGTTACCATAGAAGGTCAGACTTTGGATGCTATCCCATTCGATAGAAGCCAAATCTGCTGCCGGGATGATGAACTGGCTACGTGTGAGTGCACCTACGTAACTACCGTAAATAGGTACATTCTGGTTCGCTGTCGTTCCCTCGTTGAGGAGCAGTTCATACTTATCCGTCGGCGTGAAGTTGATGATAGCGCTATAGAGGCTCTCGCCATCTACGTCACCACAATCCGCTTTCACACGAGCGTAGTACTTCTGATCCGAAGTCAAGCCGGTCAACTCAACCATCGTATCGTTAGCATTAACTACTTCTGCGTCAGACATGTCTGCATTGACACTATACTCGAGCACCCAAGCATTTTCGTCTTGACCGGCTTTCCACTTGAGCGTAGCAATTGCTCCGTTACCCGGAGTAAGCACTGCCTCAAGAGCGGTCGGAGCAGGACAAGCGACGGTAGTGGTGAACGACTTAACATCGGTCCACTTGCTTACACCATCCTCGGTACCGCAGTTCGCACGAACATATACATAATAGGTATGTGCAGGCTCGAGGTTCTCCAATACATACGGATTCTCATTTACATCGATGAGGTTCGGTAATGTATCAACCGGGTTGAACGACAAGGTGTCATAAGCAATCTGCCATGCATCTTGACCTTCCTCACCGGCGGTCCAAGCAATCTTAGCCGTATGTGCTTTCTCCTCAGAGATCGTCAGACCTGTCGGTTTAGCACATGTCGGGATGATATCAATCAGGACATTATCGATATGGAGGTTATTGTCCGCATTCGATTCGGTCGATTCTCCATAGAATGCCACCTTGATTGATTTACCATTGTAACTGCTCAGATCGATGATAACTTCTTCACCCGCTGTCGTAGCAGCTATGTTATTGTAAACATATTCCGATCCGGCGTTATCCCACTGACGGAGAACGGACCAAGTAGCACCGTTATCCTCGGAGATGAGTACAATGAACTTATCGTCCGTACCTGTTGTTTGAGGCTCCATCGTAGTAGAAGAGTAAGCTGTCAACGCGAGATCGAAGCTCAGTTGTACATTACCGTCTACCACTACCTGAGGCGTTACAAGCCATTGCATACAACTTGTTCCATAGATATTACGACGTGCGTGGCTATCGAATACACCATGATCAGTTCCAAATGACCAGTATCCGGTCGTTGCAGTCGGAGCAGTACCACTTAATGCATCTGCTACCTTACCACTCAAGATGCTCCAATCAGCCGGCACAGTTGTTGTGCTGAACTTCTCTTCGAACGGAATTCCGTATAAGGTCTTGAAAGTCAATGCAGCAGACCAGGTATTCTCGTCTTCACAAGCAGCCTGAACCTTAACGCGATACGAAGTATTCGGGTTGAAGATCTCCTCAAACGTGTACGGAACGGCAACGCTGCGAATAGTATCCCATTGTACACCATCGGTACCATAAATGAGGTTGAACTCATTCTGTCCATAGGTATTCCAGTTGATGGTTGCGGAGTGGAGACCTGCGCTAACGAGTGCGAGTCCATCCGGTGTCTGGCAGTCACTTGCCGTCGTGAAGGACTTAGCAGCTGTCCAAACGCTTGCAGTATCGTCGCAGATTGCGCGTACATATACATAATAGGTGTGCTCTGCAACGAGGTTGTCTAACTGCGCTTGGGTTTCTGTTGCATTAACAATTTGATGCAAGGTATCCGGTTGGTTACTTGTGATGGTATCATAAGCTACTTCCCATGCAGACTGCTCATCGTTTCCAGCTGTCCACTTAACCAGTGCCGAGGTAGCGGTGATGTTTTCAGCCGGAATCGTTACACCTGTTTGAGCAGGACAGAGCACCTTCGTGATACTGAAGTTGTCGATAGCGGCTGCTACTCTAGAAGACGAATAACTCTCCGTCTCATTCTGCCATACGAAGACAATCTTGTAAGCACCAGCAGGGATAGCGAGCTCAGCGCTCTCAAAGGTCTGCCAAGCAGTCTTGTCATAAAGGGCAGAACCGCCATCCATTGCAATCCAACCAGCAGGCAACGAGGACGAGTAAACACCCGTAATCGTTGTAGACAGGTCAATCGAATCAGGCACGAGGGCTACACGCAGGTAGTCTTCAATATAGTAGTCGCCCCAATAATACTCCTCATAGCCCTGGCACTTCCAATCGTACTTGAAGACATAAGCGCCCTTCTCGAAGGTAAACGACTTATGAGCAGCTACCAACGCAGAAGAATATCCATCATATGTATTGGCTGCACCAGCATCTTGGGATATATAGAGCGCATGCGAACCTTCACCATTGTGAACCGCTTCGCCAAGAACCCATGCATTCTTCTGACCGTCATTATCGAGTACCCACTTGTTACCATCCTCGAAGTCATCGCTGAACGGAACAGCAACAGGCAGTTGCTTCGTAGTGAACGGAGTAGAGATCGACTTGCTGAGGCCATCTACGTCACCACAGTTCTTGCGGAGGTAGAAGAGGTAATCAGTATTGTCGCTCAACGAACTTACAATAGCGAAGGTATCGGTAACATCAGTAAAGACGGTTGGTTCTTCTGCCGTTGCCAACGCTACAGCATACTGCCATGCATTGCCATCACCTCTATTCCAAGTAGCCTTCACACCATCAGCCGTAATGTTCGACAAAGCCAAACCGGTCGGTTTCAAGCACGAAGGCTCAGTTCCCGGCTCATACGTAATCGTCATCTTCGGCAAGAAGTTCTGTTGAGAAGCACTGCTCTCACTGGTACCGCCAATAGACGCACCTGTAGCGGTTACACCTTCCCAGTAAATACGTGCATAAGAACCAATATTTGTTTCCTTAAAGCCAATCAAGAGGTTACCGCCTTGATACAGATACGGATCATCAAAGTTTACTTCCATCTTACCATTGCTGAGTGACAGATTAGCCGCACTCATCACTTTTGTAAGCGAAGACCAGCTAGTTAAAGCTGAGAGGGTTGTTCCCTCTACCGGAGCAACATATACCTCAAACTTATCATTAGCCAATGCAGCCGTCGTTGTACCGGCATAGAACGTAAGTTTCTGTATTTCACCCCACTGCATAGCAGTCAGACTGTCCGCAGGGATAATGAACTGGCTAACAGTATTGTAGTAGTCTGCATTATAGCCATCGAACGGAACTTTCTCCAGAGTCTGCGAGCCCTTATTGATCGTCTTCGAGATCATGCTCGTCGGAGTGAAGGAGATAACGTCTGTCCAATCGGTAGAAAGGGTCTCGCTACATACTGCATTTACACGAGCGTAATATGTCTGCTCTGCTGTCAGACCGGTCAGGTTAACGAACGTATCTGTTGCTGCTACTTCAATCGAATCAGAGAGGTCTGCTTTGAGACTGTAGTTCAATACCCATGCCTCTTCTGCATTACCCTTCTTCCAAGTGAGGGTAGCAATCGTACCATTGCCTTCTGTCAGATGAGCAGTCAGCGCGGTCGGCTTCACACAATCCAGTTTCTCAATAGAGAAGTTATCCACTGTAGCCGCAGTATCGTTACCCACAGAAGTATCATCACGCCAAGCGAAGACAACCTTATAGAGACCTGCATTTTCGACAAGTACCTCACTGCTGGAGTGCTGCCAACTGGTCTTCAGGTTCAGTTTCGAACCACCATCCAATGCTTTCGCATTCCATGCTTGCGGCAGTGCAGAACCACTAAATCCGGACGGAGCCGAAGTTCCGGCTACCAAAGCAATTGAATCCGGGATAAGCGCTACACGCATATAATCGCTCGGATAGGAGTCTCCCTCGCCACCTGCTAACCAGTCGAATTCTACCTTATAGGTACCTGTTTCTGCAAAGTTGAACAACTTAGTTGCATAAACCATTGCTGCAGAGCTGATAGTATATTTATTATGCTTACCGCCATCGTTGGAGACGTACATAGCTTTCTCGCCATCCTTATGCGCAGCGGTGTCGATAACCCATGCGTTGGTCAGAGTACCATTGATAAACTGCCAAGCGATTGCTCCTTCGAAATCATCGCTGAAGTTGGTCGGATCAGCCGGAGCCAGCTTCGTGGTGAACGATGCAGAGATGCTCGGGCTCATCAGACTTTCGCAATCACGACGCAGATAGAATACATAGGTGCTGTTCTCGTTCAGGCCTTCCAATACCTTAACCGTATCGGAGATAGCCTCGAATGCATCATCAGCGGGTTCTTCAGCAGAAGCCAAAGCGTAAGCCCACTTCCAAGAAGCACCTTCTTCATTATCCCAGAAGAGTGTTGCGCTTGCATCCGTGATATCCTTTACAGAGATAACACCAACGGGCTCCAAGCAGTTCGGAATCTCCTCTACCAATACATCGTCGATATAAACAGCGCGATACGAACCGGTAGATGCAGCCATCTTAATAGCGATGTGCTTAGCAGTAGCCGGAGCGGCATTCAGTCTTACTTCGTAATCCGCAGCTGTAGTAGATGCCGGTTTGATCGAATCAAGTACTACGAACGTAGCGATATCAGCAGGATCGCTCATTACACCGATCACAAAGTCTGCATTGTATGAACTATCATACTTGCGCGCATTGAACTTGATGCGCAAGGTATTGATATCCGCCATTTCCGGCAAGATTGCATATTGATCTTGCGGATCGTAATTGGTAGATGTCGAATAGGTCGGCATATACGAATTGAAGTACAATTCCTTACCCGATACTGTCGGATAGCCCTGATATGAACTATAGGTTGTTGTATTAATCTTCGTCCAGCAGAGCGGCAGACCGCTTACTTCATCGAAGTTCTGGCTATACGGCAGTTCTGCTACGGTGATAGCCGCACATTCGGTGATGAAGGAGATCGAATCGCTGTACGCGGAGTTCTCCGATGTACAAGCCGCAGCCACGCGTGCGTAATATATAGTAGAAGGAGTAAGACCGCTCAGTTCGAACGGATTGGTATTAGCAACTACGCTACTCCATGCCGTCTCAGAAGCCTTGCGATACTGGATTGTCCATTCAGTCTCACCGTTCAACGCTGTCCAAGCTAGACGCGCAGTCGTCGTGGTGATACTATCTACGCCATTAGCAATAGCCAGTCCTTCCGGTTCCTGGCAAGCAGGAATCTCCTCTACCGTAATATCGTCCACATAGAGACCGCTGTATCCGTAAGTAGAGGTACCCACAGGAGCGGCAGCCTTGAGCATGATAGCAATATGCTTACCCTCACCTGCATAACCTGCGAAGGAAACCTTGAAGGACTCATAGGAATCATAAGCAGGAGCGAGTGTGTCGATACCCACGAAGGTGGATTCATCCTCCGGATCACTCATCACACCGACCACGAAATCAGCTGCATACGAACTGCTGTACTTGCGAGCATTGAACTTAATACGCAGACCGCTGATACCCTCCATCTCCGGCAGGATAGCATACTGGTCTTTTGCGTAATTCGGATACGAGCTGCTGTAGTAGGAATAGAAGTACAACGCCTTACTCGATACGGACGGATAACCCTGGGCGTAACTATAGGTCGTTGTATTGATCTTATTCCAGCAGATCGGCAGTTCAGAAATCTCATCGAAGTTCTCGCCGAACGGGAATTCGCTAATTGCCTTACAAGCCGTAGTGAACTCAATCGAGCCCGTGAAGTCGGTAATTGTTTCCGCATCTGCCGGATCGCACCAAGAGGCCACCTGTACCTCGTAGGTGGTAGCAGGAGCCAGGCCCTCTAACCACAACGAGTCAATATTAACCGTCAGGCTATCCCATTTTTCTGCACCGCTCTTGCGATAGCGGAGAATCCATGTGGAAGCCGTTCCTTGCTCGGTCCACTTAATGAATGCCGAATCAGACTTCAGACTATCAGCAACCGCTACCAAACCCTTCGGAGTAGAACACTGAGGCGCTTGACCAATCTTGAAGTCAATCGCCATCTTCGGCAAGAAGTTACGTTGCGAAGGAGTACCATCAAGTCCTGCAGTACTAGAATAACTACTCAACGAAGCTCCTGTAGCGGATACACCATACCAGGAACAACTCGTATAAGTCTCATCCGTTGTTGTTTGATAGAATCCAATCAAAAGGTTGCCACCCTTGTATACAAAGGGAGCATCCAACGTTATTGTCATCTCTTTATCACCATTGACAGCAAGTGTGCCGGCATTCTTTACCTTGATTAACGAGCTCCAATCTACATAAGAGGTGGACGAGAAAGAAGCACTGGCCACTTCCGCCATATATATCTCCCAATCATGATCTTCCCAACTTATATTTGCGCTGGAAGCGTAGAAGGTCAGATTGGTAATCGTATCCCATGCAATAGCCTCCAAGGTAGCAGCCGGAATAATGAATTGACTCCGGGTGTGGTCATCCGTGTATAAACCATGAATAGGTACATATGTGTTGGTTGAAGTACCATCGTTAATGATAATCTGATAGGGATTGAGGGTCTTGAAAGGCAACTGAATAGACTCGCTATAACCATTCGCACCGCAGTTCTTGCGGAGGTAGAAGATATAGTTGCTATTCTCAGCCAGGCCGTCAATATCCACCGAGTTGTTGTCCACATTGGTGTAGGCAGCATCGGCTGGAGCTTCTGCAGATGCCAAAGCATATGCATACGCCCATGAATTACCATCTTGGTCATCTGTCCAAGCGAAGGAAGCGCTCGATGCTGTCGGATCATCATCCAGCGCTAAACCAGACGGAGCCGAACAATTGACTTTCGAAATACTGAAGTTATCGATAGCTGCAGGAGATTGGGTTCCTCCGGAACTATCGTTCGTCCAAAGAAGAACAACCTTGTAGTTACCTGCTTCTTCGATAGCGATTTCTACAGAAATATGTTGCCAATCCGACTTCCCTTGCAATTGCGAACCGCCATCCAAAGCGAGCCATCCGGCCGGAGTTTTTGTGTTACTCAAATCAGTATAGAGCGTACCTGCAACCGGTTCTGCTGCCATCGGTGCCAAAACTACGCGCAGATAGTCATAACCACTCTCGCCATTCGCTTTCCAATCAAACGAGACGGAATAAGTTCCTGCTTCATCAAAATAGAAGGACTTAACGACATACGAAGTACTGGTAGAGTTAGCAGTATATGCGTTCGAAGCACCTTCGTCATTCGATACGTACAATGCGTGCGTTCCACCATTATTAACCGCTTCACCCCATGCCCAAGCATTGGTCTGGGTTCCATTGATAAGCAACCATTTGTTGCTGCTCTCAAAATTATCGGTAAACGGAATGGAAGCCGGCGTCTGAATTGTGGTAAACAGAACAGAACGATAGTCGCTATTGTTATTATCACCTTCGCAATGACGACGCAGATAGAATACATAGCTCGTCGTCTCGCTCAAACCGGTAAGGTTCACGAAACGTTCGGAAGTACTATTCACCCAATCTGCCTCTTGGGGTGTATAGTCCGTAGCCTCTTTCTGACGGCAGATATACTGCCAGGTTGCACCTTCTACGTTATCCCACTGCAAACTTGCTGTAGATCCCGCTACAGCGGTGACATCCAGTGTACCCGAGTTCTCGCAAGACGGAATCAGGTCAATCTTGAAGTTCTGGATATGCAGGTAGTTATTACCTGTCTCGTTAGCATCGTTAGGATCCTTCTGAGACTGGCCGTAGAATGCGATAAGGATGCGTTTCCCAGCATAGTTGGAGAGGTCCTGTTTTACGACCTGACCTGCTGCCGAAGCATTGATACCATCGAACTTAGAGTCGCTATTCGTCCAAGTCTGCAAGGTATTCCAAGATGTGCCATTATCTTCCGAAACAGCCAAATATAACTCCTGACTATTCTGCTTACCGGCATCTACAGCCTGCAGCGTACCGGAAGCCTTGGTCAATGCGAGGTTGAAGGTCAACTGATAACCATCCTCCATCTCGATAGCCGGAGATACAATCCATTTATAGACGGTATCCTTCAGATTCAATACCATATGGTACGAAGAATCCGGGAACACACCGTTCGTAGTCTTGTATTGACAAGTCCAACCATTAGAAACAGCCTCGAGGGGTTCACTGTTCTCTACATTCTCCCAGCTTCCCTCATAGCGTTTCCAGTCGGAAGGAATAGACGAAGCATTGAAAGACTGTGCAAACGGCACACCGGCTGCGGTCTTAACAGTTATGATTTTGCCGTATTCCGTCACATCATCTTCTGCACAAACAGCCGCTACGCGGATGTTATATGCCGTATACGCCTCCAGTCCTGTAATCTCGTAGGACGGATCTGTCGTTATATTTTCAACGGTAGTCCAGTCTTCATCTGCTGCTTTCTTATATTGCAGTTTCCATGCAGATTCACCGCTCTTCGGAGTCCACTCTACGGAAATAGAGTTCTTGGTGTTAGCGGTCTCGTGCAAGTCCTCCGGCTTCAAGCATGTCGGAGCATTAGCAATCTTGAAGTTGTCAATATGAAGTTTATTGTCTCCTCCTGTAGAATGGTATATATAGAATCCGAACATGAGATTGCCCGAAGAGTAAGCACTTAAGTCAATCTCAACTTCATCTCCTTCAGCAGAGCATTCAATATTATCATATACATACTCGGAGCCCGTGTTATTCCACTCTCGCAGCGGAGTCCAGTTGGATCCATCCGAAGAAACAAGCACTACAAAACGTGCGTCTGGTTGAGCAGCGCGGCTCGAACAAGGCACATCATTTCCGGAATAATACGTTAATGCAAGATTGAAAGTCAACTGTTGATTCTCTTTCATCGGAATAAACGGAGAAACCAGCCATTGATTCTGAGAATTATACACCTCTATGTAGGCATGACTGTCAAATACGCCATTCGACGAACCAAATGACCAATGGTAATACCCACTCGCAGATGCAAGAGAAGCCGAATTATCCGTATTCAGCACTCCGGTATACTTCTTCCATCCGCTCGGAGCAGAAGTAGTAGCAAACGGCTCCGTGTACGGAAGAGCAATGAGAGTCGTGAAATTAGCCGTTTTACTTTTACCGCAGTCACGGGTCACTTTCACGTTATACGTCGTATTCGACTCCAAACCTGCGAACTCATACGAGTCGCTGGTTACGTTAAATACTTTCTCTGCGTCATCCCAACTCGACACACTGGATTTCTTGTACTCAATGATGTACGGACCACCATCACTGGTAATGTTCACTGTGGCCGAGTTTGCCGTCACACCCGTAAACTCCAATGCATCAGGTGCAGCACAAATAGTACCGGAACCACCTGAATAACAGATTTGGATGTTCGGACGATCGTTTGAAGAAGTACCGGCAACACCACTCCACGTTGATGTATTTGCCGTCAGCACACCATTAGTAACAGTAAGCTGATCTGCCGATTCAGTGTCATTAGTAGTGTACCTTGCCATTCCCGTTGCACTCGTCTGCTTAAAACGATAACCACCACTGTAGTTCGTTTCTGCAGAAGAATAGTTCATGTGTACAGCTACGACTAAGTTGCTTGTGCCATCATAGGCAAATGGGGTTTCCAACTCAATGGTAGTCCACTCCTCGCTGTTGCTGAACTCAATTTCTTGAGCAGCCAACACCTCGGTAAAGCCTTCAGTGACATAACTACTTGATAAATTCTCAGCATCCGTATTGGCCATATAAATAGAGATGGTTCGCTTAGTCGAGGATGTTGCAGTATAAGCAAACGCTATACTGGTAATATTCCCGGCAGGCATCTCTAATTCATCTGCCAAATAAAGCTGCTGAGAATAACTGTGATGATAATAGTTGGCTATAGGAGTGTAATATGCATTTGCAGTAGTACCTTCGCCTACAACCTTACAGTCCTGAGCCATTACCATCTGGGACATACCCACAAGACACAATAGTGTCACCAGTACGAATGCCCACTTTTGAGTAATTTTTCTCATAAGCTTAAAATTGTTTGTTAATAAATCAGTTAATTAATTATAAAATAT
>Ga0352985_1020190_pt1 | contig 11281 bp, 6 predicted proteins | sample Cowrumrumenfluid_5_FD_205947 | JGI IMG/M metagenome (GOLD analysis project Ga0352985, IMG submission 205947) | Metatranscriptome of Cow rumen microbial communities from the University of Illinois at Urbana-Champaign, USA - Cow Y-1 rumen fluid... | ecosystem: Host-associated > Mammals > Digestive... | reverse complement strand
GTTTGTTCGATAAGAGAGATTTGAAGTCTTTTCCGATAGAGACGGTAGAGACCGTTTTGAGTTCTTCGCGTGTGAGCGAGAAGCAGCAGAGGAAGAGCACAAAACAAGCTGCAGCAATGACGACCATCGCCCAGAACCATCCTTGGGGGTTGTTGTAGCCTCCGAGTGCGTTGCATAACGGTTCCCATAGGAAGAGCGCGAGGAACGACCCGCCGTAAGCAAAGAACATACGGAAAGACGAATAGACGGTCTTTTCGTTGGAATCATCGGTCATCACACCGAGCATGGCACCGTACGGCACGTTGATACCCGTATAGACGGTCATCATGAGGATNTAGGTGACATATGCCCAGATGAGTTTAGCGCCATACGACCAGTCAGGGGTGGTGAAAAGGAGGATGCCTGCGATGGAGAACAACGGTGCGACAAAGAGCAGGTACGGACGGTATTTTCCCCATCGTGTGTTCGTCCGGTCAGCCAGAATACCCATCATAGGGTCTGAGACGGCATCCCAGATACGCGTGACGAGGAGGATGATACCGGCATCTTTGAGCGAGAGCCCGAAGATATTGCTGTAGAAGAACGGCAGGTAGTAGGAAAAGACCTTCCAGAACATCGACGAAGACATATCGCCGAAGCCGTAACCGATATGACGTAATAGCTTACGCATTTAGGATTTCAAATTTATGATTTTCGATTTTTTGCAACGAGGCGCTTGATGGTCTCGACGGATGCGGAGGTTGTAAGACCGTCTTCGGGGGTATGGAGACAGTAGTCGATCAATTGGTCGATGGTGGTGGTAGCCACATGGAGACGGGTGTCCGCCGAAGCGTAGTAGATGAAGACTTTACCGTCCTCATCGGCAATCCAACCGTTAGAGAAAGCTACGTTCATCACGTCGCCGATATACTCGTATCCTTCGGGAATGAGGAACCATCCGCCGGGTTTGGCAATGATGCGGGTAGGATCATCGAGTGCGGTCATGTACATATAGAGCACATAGCGCAGACCGTCGGCGGTGTTACGTACGCCGTGGGCGAGATGGAGCCAACCCTTGTCCGTCTTGATAGGAGCCGGTCCTTCACCGTTCTTGACTTCGTAGATGGTATGGTAGTTACGAGCAAAGATGATACGCTCGTTGCGCACCTCGGCATGGGTGATGTCGTCGGTAAGGGTCCAACCGATACCACCGCCTTTGCCGGTCTCAATGAAACCGTCTTGCGGGCGGGTATAGAGGGCGTATTTGCCATCGACAAACTCCGGATGGAGCACGACGTTACGCTGCTGACAGAGGGACGAGAGGTCTTTAAGTCGCTCCCAATGGATAAGGTCCTTGGTGCGAGCGATACCGGCTGCAGCCGTAGCGGCAGAGGTGTCGAAAGGCTTGGTATCATCGTGCCGCTCGACGCAGAAGATACCGTAGATGTAACCGTCTTCGTGTGCGGTGAGACGCATGTCATAGACGTTGGTAGCCGGTGCATTGTCGCCATCGGGCATGGTGATGGGTTCATCCCAGAAACGCCAGCCGTCGATACCGTTGTCGGATTGCGCTACGGCAAAGAAAGACTTACGGTCAGCTCCTTCGACACGGGCTACGACGGTATATTTGCCGTTGAACTTGATGGCACCGGCATTGAGCACGGCATTCATCATGATGCGCTGCATGAGATGGGGGTTGTCCTGCTCATTGAAATCATAGCGCCATTCGAGCGGCGTATGTTCCGCCGTCAAAATCGGATATTTGTACTTGGTATAGATACCGTTACCATAGCCTACCGGCTCGTTCTTATGGTTCAAGAACTCCTCATGCGCTTCACGGAGCGCTTTTACTGCTTCTGCGTATTTCATAATTGCTGTCCTAATGCGTTATAGATTTTGTTATCACGGACGATGATGAGTTGTCCGTTGCGAAAAAACTTCTGATTACCGCCCTCCACTGTCGTGTTCTCAATGGCCGTACCTTGTTGATGAATATGGTCGGCAAAGAACGCCATCATCTCGGTGTACCATGTGTTGGAAACCTGGTGCATAAGTTCAGGGTTGATGACGAGTTGTTTGTCGGTGATGTCCAAGTTATTATACGGCGCGATATTCGTATGCGGTGGGCAGACGTTGTCTTGCAGACCGAGGCATGCGAGGGTAGCGGCATTGATGGACGGTGCCAGGTTCTTGGTATCGAAATACGAAAGGAAGGCAAACATCTCAGCGTCCGTCATGGTGCCTTGATTCTCACGGGCCACGTATGCCGGCCAGTTAACGATATCGAAATAGTCGGGATAGTCACCAAGGAAGGCGATACCCGGTGCGATGGCACGGAAAGGCAGGTCAGAGAGTGCCGCTGCTGCATAGGTGAATGCACCACCTTGGCTCTGTCCTTCACCAAAGAGGTTGTTCATATCTGAAGTTGAGCGGGTCGCCATGAAACGGATCGCCTGAACGCAGTCCATGAACGCACCGCGGTAGTAGTAACTATCTTTATCGCCGAAGTGAAAGGCGAACCAGTCACCGTATGTATTGGTAAAATCACCTTTACCGTCTGCTTCCCGTTCATCGGCTGCACGGTTGTTAATAGACTGACCACGGGTAGAAAGATAGAACTCCGCATAGTTGGGTTCGGCATCTCCGGACGGGCAGTAGGGCTTCACATCCTGACCACCGGGACGATAACCGGAGTCATAACCGAGATAGTGCATGATGACAGGGTGCGGTTGTCCGTCTTGGGGTTCGCAGTAGTAACCGCGAACGACTACCGGTTCACCGGTAAGGCCATCGGGGATGGAGTTGAACTCAACGAGATAAACCTTGCGGGCAGCGGTTGATTTAGCCGTTATCTCGGTGAGCACAGGGTTCATGTCGATGGCTTCGAGTTGGGTCTTGGCTGCAGTCCAGAAATCAGCAAAGTCGGCTTGTGCGTCCGGAGCAGAAACGATAGCCGTCGGGTTGATAGCGAAGACGAACGCACGAGCGAGATCATCATTGACGATGCAGGTAGCCTTATAGAATCCGGCTGCGAGGTCATCATCGGTAGTAAGAACGATATCGTCTGCACTGTTAGCCGGTATCTCACGTGAAGCGGTGAGGACAGTGACAGGAGCGATCTTATCGGTCGTTATCTCGATCTCTGCGTTAGCGGTAACGGCCTCTGCGTAGGGGTTCTCGACATGGATGGTAATGGACGGACGCGCGGAATATGTCCAGTTGTCTGTGACGGGCACGGAGAGGTTGAGCGTGCGGAGATCAGCCGGATTAATGAGCAGTACCTCGGTGAGGGTGAAGCCAAGACCGCTGATGATCGTACCGTTAGCTTTGAGCTCAGTCAGCATGGTAGCGGTGACGGTGAAGTCCTGATAACGACCGCTGAGGTTGATGATCTCTGTATCGTCCATCACTTCCCAATCGGAACGTCCCACTTTGATTTGTGCACCGGCACGGAGGTCCGTAAAGCGGAAACGAAGCAGTTGTCCTTCGACTGCATTCGCGAAGAGCGAGGCAGAAAGTGTCTCCCATTCACCCCATGCCGTACCAAAATCTTTGGAACCGCTCCAGATAGACTGGGTGGTACCGGCTTCAGAAGGTGTATGCGTCAGCGTGATGTGGCTGGCGGTAAAACCGGCACCTTTGACGATGAGGTATAGACCATCCGCTACATTGTCCAGCATGGCCTGCGTCAGTTCAATAGACGCTTTGACAGGAGCGGTCTGATCCCATAAACCAAAAGCGTGTGGATCTGCAAAATCATGCCAAGCCCACTCTGCATCCACGTACTGCAGTGCGACTTGCGGCCAGTCGGTACCATCACTGATGGCGGTGACATAGACATTGATTTGGTCACCTGCAGTGGCACCCGAGAGAGCGGCTTTCTCGATCTGCGCAAAACCGGACCAATCGTCCGTACAGGTGAACTCTTCCGAGTACAAGGTTGTTTCGGTAGCGTTCAGCGCACAGAACACAGAACACAGAATACAGAAAAATAATTTTCTCATAATGTATATTTTTTGATAATTGCTATCGTAGTCGTGTCGGTGACGAAGACGGAGTTGAGTCCTTGTGGCTCTTGTGCCGGATCACCGGTATAGTCATCGCCTACATGCCATTGTTCGTGTTGCGGTTGGGCAAACCCTCCCCATGCCCAGAAGTTAGCTCCGGCGATGAGAGGTTCGGAGGCAACGAGGGAGAATATATGGGCGTAGTACGCATCGCGAGCGTACGTAGTAGAAAGTAAAAAGTCGAAAGACCGTTCACTTTGTTCACTGAAAGCATCACGCGGAAAACCGAACTCTTCGATGACGAGCGGTTTGCGCAGATCACGTGCGATGGCTACGTGTGGTTGCAGGTATTTGGTGGTATTCACGATGGCTGCAGGGATATCTTCCGGCAGACGATCGACATGTGCCCAAGACCAGTTGTAAGGCCAGATATGGGCATTGAGATAGTCGATATTGGGGTCGGCACAGATCGTGCGATAGAGGGTCTCATCCATTTCACAGCCCCAAATTCCTTCGGAACCGATGGAGATGAGATGATTCGGATCAAGCGAACGGATGAGAGCCGATGTCTGGGCAAGCCAGTTAGCAAAACCTGTTTTCTGCGTTTCACCGAATGCACGGGGTTCGTTGCCTATCTGCCATGCCATGATGGTAGGATCAGCGGTATAGGGTTGTTGGGTATAGCGGTTGGTGCGCGAAATAATAAAACGCACATAGTCGAAGAAGAGAGCTTGTGCTTCGGGTGCATCGGCGAACTGCGCCACATGGTTCATGAAGGCTTCGTAACCGGCTTCTTCGGGTCGGGGAGCCACACCGTAACCGGCATGCTCGAGGTAAAAACCGTATCCACCGGACCACTCCCAGGAGTTATTGAGATAAAGCACCGCTTTCATGTCCCGTTTCGCCATCTCGGCAAGCAGATAATCGAGTCCGTCCAGAATGGTGTCGTTATAGACACCGGGTGCTATCTGGAGGGTCGGTTCGACCTTCGTGAGTACACCTCTTTCGCCGTCACTGCCGACGAGGATACGGAGGTTCGTCACACCGATGGATTGGAGAAAATCCAGTTCCCGATGCAGCCGTTCACGGTTTCCGCCTTGACCTTTGGAGGCGAGGATAGCACCATACCAGAAGTTCGTTCCGATATACCGATAGGGATGACCGTTCAACCAGAATTGTCCTGCTTGCTGACGGACGAAAGACGAGGGGGCAATGTCGTTCAGGAAAAGAACGGAAGAGTCGTTATAGAGAGTCATGAACTCGTCTCCGTTCGGCGTGTTCGGCACGGGTCCGAAATGTTCCTTGAGATCATTGTTCCGCCAGATAAGGACATAGGAGAGCGGATGACTCTTGATAACCGGCAGTAACACACGTCCCCACCATGTCGGATCCGGCATGGACTGCCTGCCACATTCGGTAAGGGCTACGAGTTTGTTATGCGCTGCACCGAAGGCACAGAGGTAATCAAGGTCCGCACCGGCTTGGGTGACGTAGTCTTCTTCGGTTCCCCATTGGTAGGCATCGAGACCGATCATATCCACGCGTTCGTCACCCGGATAACGGGGAATAAAAAGGGAGTCGGTGAAGCCACCTTGGAGATTCGGAGAATAAGACCAAAGGATATTATCATTTTCCCATTTCCCCATTTTCCCATTTATATAATCCTGCGTGAGGTTCCAGAGGGCTTTGTATTCCTCGGGGGTACAATGACGATCACCCCACCAGAACCAAAAACCGTTGTTCTCATGCCACGGCCGGAAGATGAGGGGGATAGCGTTGCCTTCATCATCGGTAAGAGTGACGAGGAACGTACGCACGCGTTCGAGCCATTCCATAAACAGATCATGGGTGGGGCCATCGGCCAAGATAGCGGTCACTACCCCATCGGTAGCATCCCATGCCGTTCCGCCGGTAACGGGGTTACGGGGATGCCAACTGACGGTGATGATTCCACCACGGCGGTAGTGGTTACGGATCTCTTCACGGATGCAGTCAAAAGGTACGCTGTCAAGGTTTTTAGCGTCACCCATCTCAATACCGCCAAGGTCGAATCCCATGACGGCAGGATAATCACCGCAGGTCTCGAGTACATCACTTCGTCCGGGTTCGTATTCCCAACCGATGCCGTAGAACGGATCATCCTGGTGACCGAACATGGTGCCTTGTTGCTGCAAGTCATTGAGACGCTGCAACAATTGGACATTGGGCATTGGAGATTGGTGATTGCAAGAGAGCAAACACCATGCTGCACAGGCTATGAAGAGGATTTTTCTCATTTTAATTCTTAGCCTTACGGCACGATTATTTCAAATATTCGAGATGGATAATCGATTGCATATTCCGTGCTCAAAGGGACATCGAGACCGACGGACATGAGATATGCACCGGTGAAGGTCTGTCCGTCGAGAACACAGGGTTGCTCGCCATGACGAACATTGCGTTCGTGGAGTGTATAATGCTTATCGGGATCGAGTCCTGCGAGACGAATACGGCGTGATGCCTGTTTCATGAACGAGGAAAGCCCATAAGCAAAGAGCACTGCATGATCTTTAGTGTCGGATACGTACATAAGCGAAGCTACTTGCTGCTGCTCTACGACCGGTACGGGCTCGTAAGGCGAAACAAGGCGGTAGAGGTTACCCAGCTGGATGAGTTCGCGCATCTCTTTATAGTCGGCAAAAGCGACGGTACACTGTGCACGTTCCTCATCCGTCATGTGCGCAGGTTGCAGTTCCATACCGAGTCTGCCGGACATAGCGACGTCGCAGCGGAACTTGATCGGTGTCGTACGACCGGTCATCAGATAGGGCGAGCCACCGATATGTTGTGCCATCGCGTTGGACGGGAAGAAATAGGACGTTCCCCATTGGATATATACGCGCTGCAAGGCATCGTTGTTATCGGATACCCAGAACTCATCGAAGTAAGGCATGAGTCCGTAGTTCGCTCGTCCACCACCCGATGCGCAGTTTTGGATGACCACGTTCGGGTACTTGGCACGGATCCGTTCGAGGGTTTTGATCAGACCCAGATGATAGTCGATATAGAGGTTCGACTGCTTATCACGCGGTAAATAGGTCGAACCGCAGTTCTGGATAGACGCATTGGCATCCCATTTGATATAAGCTATCTCGGGGTGCTTGGTGAGCAGATTATCGACGATGGAGAAGACAAAATCCTGCACCTTGGGGTTGGTCATGTCGAGCACGAGTTGGGTGCCACCGCGACCGAGTTTGAGTTCACGGTTTCGTTCCTGGAGTGCCCATTCAGGATGTTTCTCAAAGAGTTCGGAACGGGTATTGACTGCTTCGGGTTCGATCCAAATACCGAATTGGATAGCTCGGTCTTTAGCCGCAGCGGTGAGGGCTTCCAGACCATGAGGCAGTTTTCGGGTATCGACGATCCAATCACCAAGGGCGGCATCGTCGGAGTTACGCTGGTATTTACCACCGAACCAACCGTCATCCATCACGAACAGTTCACCGCCAAAGGCTGCGATATCATTCATCATAGCGATGATCCGTTCTTCGGTGATGTCGAAATAGATACCTTCCCAGGAGTTGAGCAGGATCGAACGGGTGGCGGTGCCGTTATGCATCATGCCGCAGGTGCGTGCCCAACGATGAAACGCACGGGAGACCCCGCCCATTCCTTCATTCGAATAAGTGTAAGCCAAGTGCGGTGTGGTGAAGGTTTGTTTGGGCGAGAGGATATACTCGGAAGCCATGGGGTCAATACCGGCATAGAAATGGAATCCTTTCTCGTCAGTAGCGGCCACCCGAATCTCGAAATTTCCACTCCAGCAGAGGGCGGCACCGAGTACACGACCGCTATTCTCTTGAGGTACACCGTCCAGCGAGATCATCACTTCGGGTGCATCGAGATGGGCATTCCGTGCGCCATCGGAGTTACGGATGGTTTTGATGCCGCGCGTGAGGCGCTCAACCGTCGGTACGGCTTCGCCTGCCCAGTTCCCATGCAGGTGCACAAGGTAGAGGTCACCGTTCTCCAGCGGCAGATATCCGCTGTCGAAACGTTGCAAACGAACCGGTTTTTTCTCGGTATGCGAGACTTCGTACCAGGTCTCGGTGATAGGTACGGCTTTCCATTGACGCACATGCAGGGTGACAAAGAAGGGTTGCACCAAGTCTTTGGTAGCAATGACCGTTTCCTTGTACTGCGCATTATCGATATACGTCGTATCAAGCGCTCTGAGTTGCAGACTCTGGTCGCCATCAGCGTGCTGCACAAGGAGGGCCGGCAGATGGATATGATCGATGTCACCAAAGGTAGGTAACATCTCTATAGCCCGCACCGGTGTGCCCACCCAAAGGCAGGCACACAGGGCAAGGATGAATAAACGGGTTCGTTTCATAGGCTTTTTACTCAATAGTACGTCCGGGAGCAAGAGCCGGACCAGCAGAAGCCGGACCGTCACCAAAACCTACGGGTTGGGACACTTGAGGTGAACTGCAGAGGGTATTAACCACTTTAATCGGCGTGGTTTCTGTTTGCGGTTTGCTATACATCTTTTTCATAATTTACGATTTGACGATTTACCATTTACGATTTATTTGGTCATCTGACCATTGACATTATACTCTACACCGTTACGGAGAATGTAGATCTGTCCGTTGCGGAGGATTTTCTGAGTGCTGATTTCAGCATTCTCTACATTCACGATGTCCGTTGTAGCATCCTTATGGAAGACGATACGCATCGGAGCAGGATTTCCGCTGTTGTCATTAGCTTTATCGTACGTACAACTGAGGTAAGCACGGTACGGAGCGATAGGACAGGTATTTTCGGTCACCACCTGATAGAATCCGACATTGTCTCCTTGCTGCTGAAGCACATAGTGATTATATGTCACTGCACTAAGTGTGTGAGTCGGGGATAGATTGAAGGTCGGGCGGTAGTTACCGATTAAAATACCATTATTATATGTTTCCGTCGTCCACCAGTTTCTTCCGCTAATGGTAGCGTCTCCGCCCAATTCGCTGACAAAGGTATACGGACTACCACTTGCATCTGCCACAACAAGAACCGGTCTGTCTGCTTCGATAGATGTCACTTCATCTGCCATAATGGCGTGGTCGAACTCGCGAAGAGTCAGCGCGTATGCCTTCACGCCATTCGGAAGTGCCGGTACATTGAACGGCAGAACTAAAGTAGCCATTCCGGCCGTTACCGTCAAGTCATACGAAACAGTTGTTGCCGCAGCAGCAGTTACATACACATCCGTCACCGTATATTTCGCGCCACGAATTAACAGTCCTTTCGCTTTGAGATCATCTACTGTGCTTTGGTTCAGAATAAACGACAAAACGGCCGGTACCTCAGCCGGAGCTTCGTTATAAGTGTACCACAAATGAGGTCTAAACTCTCCCCACTCGCCATTTAATAGCTGTACGCTTGCTTCTTGCGGAGCTGCACTGAGTCGCAAGTTCAGCACGTCACCAACCGTCACATCTGCAAAAGCCGATGCAGCAATCGGCTCGTTTGCAGACCATGAGTCATCAAAAGCTTTTGAACCTGTCCATACGACATTATTACGAATGGTGCTTACCTTGGTAATCGTGATATGCTCGCCTTTGAGATAAAAACCATCCTCTGCTTGCATGGTGGTCAAATCGGACTCCTCCATGATGGCGAAACGAATCGATCCGGTAGCATTGGCACCACCGATATACACTTGTCCGGCAGCAAAAGCAGGGTAATCATTACTCCACTCGTGGTATACCTCAAACTTATGGTCAGTCATTTCGTCTCCTTCATAGGAAATCTCGATCATATCGCCTACGTGCAAGTTAGCGACATCTTCTTTATGAATGATATGACGGTTCTCCCACACCCAATCGAGACTTTTTGAACCGGTCCATACCTCAGTGGCATGATATTCACCGAAGATATTGGCCAGATACAGTTTACTCAAAGCGATTGTGGCTGGAGCCACATTGCTATAGTTTTTTATCTCAATTTTCTCGATATAACGACCATCCAATGGTAAAAGGTTGGTAGTAGATCCGGCTTTGATATACATCTTCTGCGATGCCAAACCGGAAGCGGCAGTATAATCTACCGTCACACTCACCAGATTATCGGCAGAAGAAGCCAGGTCTAAACCAAGAAAAGCATAACCATCAGCATCCAAAGGATTGTCATCTCCGTACCATATCTGTCCGGCACCCCAAGCGCTGATGTTGCTGAAGACCTTGGTTACATTGTTATATGAACCTTGATTTTCGTAAGGAGTGAACGATGTCAACTCCTTCTCTTCTGTTACAATTGTTGCCTGCATGGCCAGGGAGACCAGTGCGGCACCTAAAAATAGAAAGATTTTTTTCATAATAATAGTATTTATAGTTATTTGATTTCTTGTCCTAACATGTTATATGCCTTACCCTCGCGGAGGATGAGCACTTGACCGTTGCGGAGGATCTTTGTACTTTGTACATTGTCACTTTGTATATTCTCAATGCCTGTTGCACTCTTCGGTTTGCCGATGACGATAGATGTGAGGTGGTAGCCCTGTCCGCGGATGACGAGACCGTGGTCAGCGATGTCCTGTGCGATTGCATCGGAAGCTACTTTGTATGCATAGAAGCCGTTATGCTGCGAGATAACGAGGTCCGTCCATGACCACGATTCGCCAGCTTTGTAAGTAAGGGCAAACTGCGCGCCTTCAATGGCCTCAGCGTAGTAGATCTTGATACTATCGTCCTTAGCGACGCCAGCCAACATGTCTTGGCGCACATTGTAGGTATCGAGTTCGGCTCCTGCATATTCCTCAGGATTCCACGAGATAGCCATGTTACCGGACCAAACCTCGGTGTCTTCGTATTCCTCCGCAGGTTGGGGATCAGGATCAGGTGTCGGGTCGGAAGCTTTCTTGCAGATACCTACAGCGGTAAGGATATAACCTTGTCCACGGAAGATCAGTCCGCGTTCTGCGATATTGTTAACAGCAGAGTCGGCTACAACGGTGCGTAGTTCGTTTTCACCTACTATGATTACGAGATCGGTCCAAGACCAGCTGTCTCCGGCTTTGTACGTGATGGCATACTGCGGTTCCGCCATATCGGGCGTTATATGCGCGACGATGGTGTCTCCGGCTTGGATGCCGGGAATGGAGTTGATTTCAAACTGCGTGCCGGCATACTCATCCGGATTCCAAGAGATGGGTTCATTTCCTGTCCAGATGGTAGTCTCGGCCGCCGAGAGGGCGAGCGTTGCGAACAATGCGCAAGCAAAAGTGAAGATTTTTTTCATAATAATATTAATTTAATTGTTAG
>Ga0352985_1027643_pt1 | contig 11638 bp, 23 predicted proteins | sample Cowrumrumenfluid_5_FD_205947 | JGI IMG/M metagenome (GOLD analysis project Ga0352985, IMG submission 205947) | Metatranscriptome of Cow rumen microbial communities from the University of Illinois at Urbana-Champaign, USA - Cow Y-1 rumen fluid... | ecosystem: Host-associated > Mammals > Digestive... | reverse complement strand
TCCAGTTCTTTGTATATTATCAGATAAGCTCGATAACAGCCATTTCAGCTGCATCGCCACGACGGGGACCTATTTTTGTAATTCTGGTATAACCGCCGTTCTTATCGGCATATTTCGGTGCAATCTCTTTAAAAAGCTTGTTTACAACGTCTTCCTTTGTAATAAAAGCCAATGCATAACGCTTGTTCTGGAGATTTTCCACTTTCGCTCTTGTAATGCACTTTTCAGCCAATGCACTTACTTCTTTTGCACGGGTATAGGTTGTTTCTATTTTGCCGTTTTCAAGAAGGAAAGTAACAAGACCTCTGAGCATTGCCAGTCTGTGAGAAGTTTCTCTGCCGAGCTTTCTTGTTCCGGGCATTGATATTCACTCCTTTAATATATAATTATTCTTCGTCAGCCTGAAGCTGGAAGCCGAGAGAGTTAAGTTTTTCAACCACTTCGTCCAAAGATTTTCTTCCGAGGTTTCTCACCTTCATCATATCTTCTTCGGACTTGTTTATCAGGTCTTCAACTGTATTGATGCCTGCACGTTTCAGACAGTTGAATGAACGTACAGAGAGGTCAAGCTCCTCTATTGTCATTTCAAGGACTTTTTCCTTACCCTGTTCGCTTTTCTCTATCATGATTTCGGTATTGGTACCCTTATCCGAAAGGTTGACAAAGAGATTAAGATGCTCTGTCAGCACTTTTGCTGCAAGGGACACAGCCTCCTGAGCATTGATAACGCCGTTTGTCCATACATCCAATGTCAGCTTGTCATAGTCAGTAATCTGACCGACACGGGTATTTTCAACAGTATAGTTCACTTTGAGAACGGGGGTATAAATAGAGTCTATCGGGAGGACTCCTATCACACTTCCTGTAGTGCCTGCCAGTTCTGCTTTATTGCGGTCTGCCGACACATAGCCTCTGCCCTTGTTGAGCGTAATCTCCATGTCAAGCTTTGCACCTTCGCCGAGTGTTGCAATAACGAGTTCGGGATTGAGTATCTCTACCTCTGCATCATTCTTGATGGACTCAGCCGTGACCACGCAGGGACCTTCGGCATTGATTTCTACTGTTTTGGGACCGTTTGTATGGAGCTTTGCAACAAGACCTTTCATATTAAGGACTATTGCGGTAACATCTTCCTTAACTCCCGGAACAGTGGAAAACTCATGGAGAACACCGTCAATTTTAATGGAAGTGACTGCCACGCCCTCGAGAGATGAAAGAAGAACTCTTCTCAGGCTGTTTCCGAGAGTGTTGCCGAAGCCTCTTTCGAGGGGTTCAACAACAAATCTGCCAAATCTACCGTCTTCCGACAATTCTGCCGTTTCAATTCTTGGCTTTTGAATTTCCATCAGCTAAACCTCCTTAATATTCAGGCGGATAACCGCCAAGATGCTTTTGGTATGCAAAACAACAGCGGATTACTTGGAGTACAACTCAACGATGAGATGAGGAGCTACCTCATAATCTACATCTTCGATAGAAGGCATACGAACGACCTTAGCCGAAAGCTGCTCCTTGTTTACTTCGAGCCAGAGAGGAGTTGTTCTGCCGTTTGTCTGTTCAAGAATATCCTTGAATTTTGAGCTGCTCTTGCTCTTGTCACGAAGAGCGATAACATCTCCTGCCTTTACTCTGTAAGAAGGAATATCAACTTTTTTGCCGTTTACAAGGAAATGACCATGTGTAACAAGCTGTCTTGCTTCACGTCTTGTAAGAGCCATTCCCATTCTGAAAGCAATATTGTCAAGTCTTGATTCCAAAACGGTGATGAGGTTATTACCTGCCTGACCTTCCATCTTTGAAGCAAGTTCAAAATAATGATGGAACGGCTTTTCAAGCACACCGTAGATGAATTTGAGTTTCTGTTTTTCTTTGAGCTGAACGCCGTATTCGGAAACTTTCTTTCTGGAATTGGCGTTGGGATTTCTGTTGGAAGATTTAGCGATACCGACTACAGCGGGGCTGATGCCGAGGTATCTGCATCTCTTCAAGATAGGATCTCTATTTACTGCCATATTTCTGTACCTCCCATTATTTTATACACGTCTTCTTTTCGGAGGACGGCAACCGTTGTGCGGGATCGGTGTAACGTCTTTGATCATGCTTACTTCAAGTCCTGCTGACTGCAAAGCACGGATCGCTGCCTCTCTGCCTGCACCGGGACCTTTTACATAAACTTCAACGGTCTTCATGCCATGCTCCATAGCAGCCTTGGCAGCTGTTTCTGCGGCTGACTGTGCCGCAAACGGAGTTGACTTTCTTGAGCCTCTGAAGCCGAGTTCACCGGCACTTGCCCATGATACGGCATTTCCCTGTACATCCGATATAGTAACAATGGTATTGTTAAATGTAGACTGAATATGTGCAGCACCCTTTTCGATGTTCTTACGTTCACGGCGTCTGCGGATAGTAGTCTTTTTAGCACTTTTCTGAACTGCCATCAGTTAATTCCCTCCTGAATTATTTTTTCTTGTTAGCCATAGTTTTTCTCGGACCTTTTCTTGTACGGGCGTTGGTTTTTGAACGCTGACCTCTTACAGGAAGACCTTTTCTATGACGAACACCTCTGTAACAGCCGATCTCGATAAGTCTTTTGATATCGAAAGCGATATCACGCTTCAGATCGCCTTCAACACGGCAGTGATGGTCAATATAATCTCTGAGCTTAGCAACATCATCTTCTGTAAGATCTCTTACACGGGTATCGGGATTAACGCCTGTTGCAGCGAGAATGTCATTAGAAGTTTTGCGTCCGATACCGAAGATATATGTCAAGCCGATCTCAATTCTTTTATCTCTGGGTAAATCTACACCTGAAATACGTGCCATACTTTTAGCACACCTCCATTAATGATAATTGCGTCATTAGCCCTGACGCTGTTTGTGCTTAGGGTTTTCACAGATAACCATGATCTTGCCCTTACGCTTGATAACTTTACATTTTTCGCAGATTTTCTTTACTGAAGGTCTGACTTTCATCTTGTTATCATTCCTTTCACTAGCAAATAAAGGGATATATAATTACTTACTACGCCACGTGATACGACCTTTTGTAAGATCATACGGTGACATTTCGACAGTCACTTTGTCGCCCGGAAGGATACGGATAAAATTCATTCTGAGTTTTCCCGAAATATGGGCAAGAATAACGTGACCGTTCTGAAGCTCTACTTTGAACTGAGCATTAGGGAGAGCCTCTTTAACTGTTCCTTCGACCTCAATTACATCCTGCTTCGACAATAGAACTACCTCCCTGCAAATTCAATATAATCCCGTTCAAAAAGGACACAGTACCTTATATTTATAGCACTAATTGACAGATTTGTCAAGAAATTATTGAAGCCTGTCATAAAATTCGTCAAGTATCTCACAAATTTTTTCATTAGTGCATAAAGACTGTTCATTTAGAACAGTCGAAGTCGGTGCCAAATGAATAGGATTTTTCTTTTTTGGGTTAAGAGTGGTTTTATATTTCCCATCAATAATATATATATAATTATTTTGGATATCTGATACGACAAAGAACTGACCTTTGTCGTGACCAGCCTTTGACCTTACGACCATACCTTTGACAAACTGCATAGATAATCACCTCATCAATCGGCTGATGTGAGAATGACCGTACCGTCTGAGGTTATCGCAACGGTATGCTCAAAATGAGCAGCCAGTTTTCCGTCAGCGGTAACGGTAGTCCAACCGTCATCAAGGACTTTTACTTTATGAGTTCCCTGAGTGATCATAGGTTCAATAGCTATTGTCATTCCCGGCAAAAGACGAATACCTTTGTGAGGTATTCCGTAATTTGGTACGCTCGGATCTTCATGCAGCTTCGCACCTACTCCGTGGCCGACGAAATCTCTTACCACCGAGTAACTGCGTGCTTCGGCATATTGCTGAACCGCATGACCGATGTCACCGATCCGGTTGCCCGCAACCGCTTGGGCGATGCCCTCAAAAAGAGCTTCTCTGGTCGCATCCATGAGTGCCTGTGCCTCTTTGGACACATCACCGCAGGCAAACGTCCAGGCGTTATCGCCGTGATATCCTTCCAGACAGGCGCCAACGTCAATGCTGACGATATCGCCGTTCTGAAGAATCTGCGCTTTGCTGGGTATGCCGTGAATGACTACATGATTAACAGAAATGCACGCACTGGCCGGAAAACCGCCGTAACCGAGGAAGGAGGGGGCAGCCCCCTGCTTCTCGATATACTGACGGATCAGCGTGTCGAGTTCATAGGTGGAAACACCCGGCTCGACCGCTTTTCCTGCTAATTGCAGCGCTCTTTGGGAAATACGTCCCGCCGCCCGCATTTTTGCGATTTCCGGGACGGTTTTCAGTATTACCATTGATCAAGCCTCAAGCGCCTTGAGGATCAAAGCGGTTGTCTGCTCAATGGTATCCTGACCTTCTACGATAGAGAGCTTACCCTGCTGATCGTAGTAGTCCTTCAGAGGCTCGGTTTCCTTGTGGTAAACCTCAAGGCGGGCATTTACTGTATCAGGATGGTCATCCTTACGCTGAACAAGGGCGCCTGCACACTTGTCGCAAACACCTTCTACCGCAGGCTTCTTGTATTCCATGTGGTAGCTGGCGCCGCACTTCTCGCAAACACGGCGTCCGGACATTCTTCTGACAATCGCTTCGTCCTTGACTTCGATGTCAATGACCTTGTTGATAACGATGCCCATTTTGTCCAGAGCCTCGGCCTGAGGAATGGTTCTGGGGAAACCATCGAGGATAAAGCCGTTCTGGCAGTCATCCTTGGCCAGACGCTCCTTGATGATGCCGATAACGACTTCATCGGGAACGAGCTGACCGGCTTCCATAAAGCTCTTTGCTTTCAGACCCATTTCTGTACCGGTTTTCAGCGCTTCACGAATAATATTGCCGGTGGAAATAGTGGGAATCTGCAGCTTATCGCAGATCACTTCTGCCTGTGTGCCTTTGCCGGCACCGGGTGCTCCAAGTAAGATGATATTCATAGGGGTTGCTCCTTTCGTATTAAGATACTTAGTCGAGGAATCCCTTATAATGACGCATCATCATCTGAGATTCAAGCTGTTTCATTGTGTCAAGTGCAACACCAACCAGGATGATTACGGAAGTACCGCCCATCATCAAGCCTCTCATATTGGTGAGGTTGGAATAGATCAGCGGAACGATCGCAATGAATGCTAAGAAGAGTGCACCGATAAGCGTGATTTTGGAAAGAATCTTTGCGATATAGTCGGTAGTGGGTTTACCGGGACGGATACCTCTGATGGTACCGTTGTTCTGACGCAGGTTGTTGCTCATTTCGATCGGATTGTACTGAATCGTTACATAGAAGTAAGCAAAACCGATAATCAGGACAAAATACAGGCCGATATAGACCCAGCCGCCCATCGTGAAGAGGTTGAAGAAGCCTCTCCAGAAGTCGTTCACGTTCTGCTCACCAATGAAGAGGAGAATCGTGGACGGGATGGAAAGAATAGAGCTGGCGAAGATGATCGGCATAACACCCGAAAGGCCAACCTTGATCGGCAGATAGGTGCTCTGGCCGCCATACATCTTACGGCCAACAACACGCTTCGCATACTGTACGGGAATGCGGCGCTCGGCATCGTTCATGAAAACGATGACCCAGATAATCACGAGGAAGAGCAGAATGAAGATGATCGGGAAAATGATCTTCAGGGTATCGCCGGCCAGACCAGCCTGGAAGGTTTCCCAGAGCGTAGCCATTGTTACGGGCAGTCTGGCGATAATGCCGATGAAGAGCAGGATCGAGATACCGTTGCCGACACCCTTCTGGTTGATCTGTTCGCCGAGCCACATCATCAGGGCTGTACCGGCGGTAAATACCAGAATAATGGTGATACAGGTAAAGACGCATTCAAAATTCCAGCCTCTGTACTCTGCAATATTGGAACGATAGAGCCAGATGTAATAGGCAGTACCCTGAATGATACCGAGCAATACGGTAACATAGCGGGTAATGGTGGCGATCTTCTTACGGCCTTCCGTACCTTCCTTCGTCAGACGCTCCAGCGGAGGAATGGCGACGGAAAGTAGCTGCATGATAATCGAAGAGTTGATGTACGGGGTAACGGACATTGCGAACAGCGTCGCATTAGAGAACGCACCGCCGGAGAACAGGTCGAAGTAGGCCAGCATACTTTCACCGCTCGAAAGACCTGCCGTCAGTGCCTTCAGTGCCGTAACATCCAGAAACGGTACCGGAATAACGGAACCGATTCTGAATATGAAAACGATAAACAGAGTGAAGAGCATCTTCTTACGAAGATCGGGGATTTTCCAGGCATTAGCGATTGTTTTAAACAAATCAAACCACCTCAGCCTTTCCTCCCGCAGCTTCAATCTTCTGCTTTGCAGCCGCAGAGTAGGCTGCAACCTTTACGGTGAGTTTCTTATTGAGCGTACCGTTGCTCAGGATCTTCACACCGTCATAAACTGCTTTGATGATCCCTTTTTCGATGAGAGCTTCTGTGGTAACTTCCGCACCATCCTCAAACGCATTCAGAGCGGAAACGTTGATAGCAACGATCGTCTTAGCGAAGATATTGTTGAAGCCTCTCTTCGGGATTCTTCTCTGAAGGGGCATCTGACCGCCTTCAAAGCCGGGACGGATGCTGCCGCCGGAACGAGCCTTCTGACCCTTATGTCCCTTGCCGGCTGTTTTGCCCCAACCGGAACCGTGACCACGGCCGATTCTCTTGGATGCCTTTTTTGCACCTTCAGCAGGTGAAAGTTCGTGCAAATTCATTTCGTGCACCTCCTTGCTTATGCTTCAGTAACCTCTACAAGGTGTCTGATGGTATTGATCTTGCCCTGTGTCTGGACATTGTCGGGCTGAACAGTGCTCTTGCCCGGCTTTGTCAGGCCGAGTGAATTGGCGGTGGCAATCTGGTTCTTCGGTCTTCCAATTAAGCTCTTCTTCAGAGTAATCTTAAGCTGTGCCATGTTTGCTACCTCCTAATTACAGAATTTCCTTGGCAGACTTGCCGCGGACAGCCGCAACCTCATCTGCTGTTCTCAGGCTCTCCAGACCTGCGAGGGTAGCTCTTACTACGTTGCAGGGATTATTGGAGCGAAGCGCCTTGGTTCTGATATCCTTGATACCAACGGCTTCGATAACCGCACGAACCGGACCGCCGGCGATAACACCGGTACCGGGAGCAGCGGGCTTCATCAGTACCTTACCGGCACCGAACTCACCCATTACCTCATGCGGAATGGTGGTACCCTTCAGAGAGATTCTCTTCAGGTTCTTCTTGGCATCCTCGATACCCTTGCGGATCGCATCCGGTACTTCACCGGCCTTGCCGATACCAAAGCCAACAGTGCCGTTGCCGTCACCGACAACCACGAGAGCTGCAAACTTGAAGATACGGCCGCCCTTTACGGTCTTGGATACACGGTTGATAGCCACTACGTGCTCTTTCAAATCTAAAGTTGTTCCGTCAATGATAGCCAAAGTAGTCTCCTCCTTCTATTAGAACTTGAGGCCGCCCTCACGAGCGCCTTCGGCCAGTTCCTTGACACGGCCGTGGAAAATGTAGCCGCCTCTGTCGAATACGACTTCGGTGATGCCCTTATCGGCGGCTCTCTTAGCGATCAGTTGGCCTACCTTGCGTGCAGCGTCCTTATTTCCGCCGTAAACATCAATTTCCTTATCCAGCGTCGAAGCAGAGCAAAGAGTAACACCCTTCACATCATCGATGAGCTGTGCGTAGATGTTGTTGGTGGAGCGAAAGACATTCAGACGAGGACACTCGGCTGTACCGCTGATCTTGCTGCGGACTCTCTTGTGACGTTTCAGTCTGGCCTTCTTTGTATCAGGCTTTTTTACCATAGCTTTCTCACTCCTTCATTACTTCTTACCCTTGCCGGCTTTACCTTCCTTGCGGCGGATAACTTCATTGACATACTTGATTCCCTTGCCCTTATACGGCTCCGGAGGACGTTTCTCTCTTACCTCTGCGGCAAACTGACCAACCTTCTGCTTGTCAATACCACGGATAATGATCTTGTTCGGTGTAGGAGCCTCGATGGTGATATCCTCTGTGTCCTTGAAGGAGACCGGATGAGAATAACCGAGGTTCATGACCAGCTCGTTGCCCTTCTTCTGTACACGGTAACCAACGCCGTTGACTTCCAGTTCCTTGGCGAAGCCGTTGGTAACGCCTTCGACCATGTTGTGGATGTTGGTTCTGGTCAGACCGTGGAGAGAACGGTTGAGCTTGTCATCATTCGGACGGGTAACGAGAATCTCGGTACCCTCTACCTTTACGGTCATGTTGGTGTGGAAGGGCTTTGTCAGCGTGCCCTTCGGACCTTTGACCGTGATAACGCCGTCACCGACTGTAACCTCGACACCGGCGGGAATATTTATGGGTTTTCTTCCAATTCGTGACATATCAGCACCCCCTTACCAAATGTATGCGAGAACTTCGCCGCCAACATTTTCCTTGCGGGCCTGACGGTCTGTCATAACGCCCTTAGAGGTGGAGATAATGGCAACGCCGAGTCCCTTCATGACCTTCGGCATATTTTCTACATCGCTGTAAATACGCAGACCGGGCTTGGAAACTCTCTTGAGTCCGGTGATGACGGGGCTTTTGCCCTCGCCGTATTTCAGCGCAATCTTGATAACACCCTGCTTGTTGTCATCCATCACGGTAAAACCCTTGATGTAGCCTTCATCGAGAAGGATCTGGGTAATTGCCTTTTTGATGTTGGAAGCAGGAACTTCTACGGTATCATGTTTTGCAGTATTTGCATTACGGATTCTGGTCAGCAAATCTGCAATTGCATCTGTAATCTGCATAATCGGTTACCTCCTTTAGTTATGCCTTACCAGCTGGCTTTCTTTACACCCGGAATCTCGCCCTTGTAGGCAAGCTCTCTGAAGCAGATACGGCAAACACCATATTTACGGAGATAAGCGTGCGGCCTGCCACAGATCTTACATCTGTTATATGCTCTGGTGGAGAACTTGGGTTCTCTCTGCTGTTTGATTTTCATAGATGTCTTGGCCACAATAATCCCTCCTTACTTGCTGAACGGAGCGCCCATCAGCGTCAGCAGCTCACGAGCCTCTTCGTCCGTTGTTGCCGTAGTCACAAAGCAGATATCCATACCACGAACCTTGTCGATCTTGTCGAAGTCGATTTCGGGGAAGATGAGCTGCTCTTTGAGACCCATATTGTAGTTGCCTCTGCCGTCAAAGGAATTCGGGTTGATACCTCTGAAGTCACGTACTCTGGGAAGTGCAACATTAAAGAGTCTGTCCATGAATTCATACATCTTGTCGCCTCTGAGTGTAACCTTGACACCGTTGGGCATACCCTCACGGAGTTTGAAGTTAGCGACAGATTTCTTGGCGCGGCAGACAACGGGCTTCTGACCGGTAATCTTGGCCAGATCGCCGCTGATGGCTTCGATAGCCTTGGAGTTTTCCTTTGCTTCGCCGGCACCAACATTGATAACGATTTTTTCCAGCTTCGGAATCTGCATAACGCTCTTGTAGGAGAATTTCTTCATCAGAGCGGGCGCAGCTTCTTTGACATAGAGTTCTTTCAGTCTTGCCATGTGTTACACCCTCCTCAAATCGCTTCGCCGCATTTCTTACAAATGCGTTCTTTGGTGCCGTCCTCAAGAATTCTGTGTGCCACTCTGGTCGGCTTGTTGCAGCGGGGGCATACTACCTGTACCTTGCAGGCATACATAGCGCCTTCTGCCTCAACGATACCGCCCTGGTCGCCCATCTTGCGGGGCTTTACATGCTTGGAAACAAGGTTTACCTTCTCGATAATAACCTTGCCCTCTTTGGGGCTGACCTGAAGGACCTTACCGGTTTTGCCCTTTTCGGTGCCGCTCAGTACGACTACCTTGTCGCCTGTTTTAACATGAAGCTTATTACTCATATTACCGCACCTCCATTACAGTACTTCGGGCGCAAGGCTGAGGATCTTCATGTAGTCCTTGTCACGAAGCTCTCTGGCCACAGGTCCAAAAATACGGGTTCCCTTCGGGTTCTTGTCATCTCTGATGATGACGGCTGCATTCTCGTCGAATCTGATATAGGTGCCGTCCTCACGGCGAACGCCCTTGGCGGAGCGAACGATAACGGCCTTGACAACATCACCCTTTTTAACAACGCCGCCGGGTGCTGCTTTTTTAACGCTGGCAACCACTACGTCGCCAATATTTGCATACCTCTTGCCGGTGCCACCGAGAACACGGATGCACATAAGCTCCTTAGCTCCGGTATTATCGGCTACTTTGAGGTAGGTCTGCTGCTGTATCACAGTGCTTTCCTCCTTTAACCAAAGACTTGGATATTATTTTGCTTTCTCGATGATCTCTACCAGACGCCATCTCTTATCCTTAGAGAGGGGACGGGTTTCCATGATACGGACACGGTCGCCGACATTACACTCGTTGTTCTCGTCATGCACCTTGAGTCTGATGGTACGCTTGATGATCTTGTTGTAAAGCGGGTGCTTTACGCTGTTTTCGATCGCAACAACAACGGTCTTGTCCATCTTGTCGCTTACTACCTTACCGACCTCGGTTTTTCTCAGATTTCTCTCACTCACAGTGTATTCCCTCCTTATGCATCAGCGTTTTCAGAAAGCTCGTTCTGACGGATAACAGTCTGTACTCTGGCGATGTCTTTCTTTACGGCTGAAATACGCATCGGGTTGTCGAGCTGGTTGATAGCCAACTGAAAGCGAAGGTTGAAAAGCTCTTCTTTGAGATCCTGAAGCTTGGTATTAAGCTCAGCCGATGTCATTTCTCTGAGTTCTGAAGTCTTCATTATGCGTCAGCCTCCGTTTCTTCCTTAGTGACGAACTTCGTCTTGAGCGGCAGCTTGTTGGCAGCCAGACGAAGGGCTTCTCTTGCGGTGGCTTCCGGTACGCCGCCCAGTTCAAACATTACCTTGCCGGGCTTGACAACGGCAACCCAGAATTCGGGTGAACCTTTACCGGAACCCATGCGGACTTCGGCAGGCTTCTTGGTAACGGGCTTGTCCGGGAATACCTTGATCCAAACCTTACCGAATCTCTTGCAGTAACGAGTCATAGCGATACGGGCAGCTTCGATCTGATTAGCGGTGATCCAGCCGGGCTCCAGTGCCTGGATGCCGAACTCACCATAAGTTACTTTATTACCGCGCAGTGCCTTACCGGTCATACGGCCTCTGTGCACTCTGCGGTACTTTACTCTCTTAGGCATCAACATGATTATTTGCTGCCTCCTTCCTTACGAGGCTTGCGGTTGTCCTGGAGTACCTCACCCTTATACAGCCATACCTTAACGCCGATAACGCCATAGGTGGTGGCAGCCTCTGCAAAGCCGTAGTCAATGTCGGCTCTCAGGGTCTGCAGCGGGATAGTGCCCTCATGATACTGCTCCGCTCTGGCGATTTCTGCACCGCCCAGACGGCCGGCACACTGAATCTTGATACCCTTCGCATAGGCCTTCATGGCACGTCCGATGGACTGCTTCATGGCACGGCGGAAGGAAATTCTCTTTTCAAGCTGCTGTGCAACGTTCTCTGCGATCAGCTGGGCATCCATATCGGGGTTCTTGACCTCTACGATATTGATGGCAACCGGCTTGCCGAGCA
>Ga0352985_1026712_pt1 | contig 11770 bp, 25 predicted proteins | sample Cowrumrumenfluid_5_FD_205947 | JGI IMG/M metagenome (GOLD analysis project Ga0352985, IMG submission 205947) | Metatranscriptome of Cow rumen microbial communities from the University of Illinois at Urbana-Champaign, USA - Cow Y-1 rumen fluid... | ecosystem: Host-associated > Mammals > Digestive... | reverse complement strand
GGAGTTGATTTCTTACTTCCTTTAAAACCTAAAGTTCCTGCAGAAGCCCAACTAATAACATTACCTTCTTTATCAGTTAAAGTTACTATAGTATTGTTAAATGTAGAATGTACATAAGCTTTTCCCTCAGGAACATTCTTTTTTACCTTACGTTTTCTTGGTTTATAAGCCATAATTATAACCTCCTTTTAACTTAAGAATTATTTTTTCTTGTTAGCAACAACTTTACCTTTTCCTTTACGTGTTCTAGCATTTCTGTTAGTACGTTGTCCTCTTACAGGTAAACCTTTTTTATGACGTATTCCTTGATAAGAATTGATTTCCATCTTAGTTTTAATATTCATATTAACTTCACGACGTAAATCTCCTTCAGTTAAATATTTATTAACTTCATCACGAATGCGTCCAAGTTCATCATTAGATAAATCTCCTGCTTTTTTGTTAATATCAACTTTAGCGTCTTTTAAGATAGTATTTGATAAACTTCTACCAATACCATAAATATATGTAAGCGCTATTTCAATTCTTTTATTATTTGGTATATCTACACCTTTAATACGTGCCATAAAACACCTCCCATTTTAACCTTGTCTTTGTTTATGTTTTGGATTTTCACAAATAACATAAATTTTTCCTTTGCGTTTAATGATCTTACATTTATCGCACATTTTTTTTACTGATGGTTTAACTTTCATCAAAATCCCTCCTATTATTTTCTATAGGTTATACGCCCATGTATTAAATCAAATGGTGATAACTCAACAGTAACTGTATCGCCTGGTACAATGCGAATGCTGTTCATTCGGATTTTACCAGAAACATGGGCTATAACAGTATGTTTATTTTCTAATTCAACTTTAAAAATACCTCCTGGAAGTACTTCCATAACTTTTCCTTCTACTTCTATAGTATTTTGTTTTGCCATTAAATCACCTCTTTTTTATTGTGATATATAGTAAGCATCACTTAAATTTTTTCAAGTATATTAACTATATTATCAAATATTTGATGCTTACTACTATTACCATCAACATGATATAAACATCCTTTAGATTCATAATATGAAATTAAAGGTTTTGTAGTATTTAAATATGTTTCATATCTAACTTTAAAGGATTCACTATTGTCATCAGCTCTTTTAACAAGTTTTGTATGACAATTATTACATAATCCTTCTTGCATAGGTTTTGATTCCTCAATTAATTCATTATAGACATTTCCACAATTTGGACAACTAACACGTCCTACAATTCTTTTTTCTAATAATTCTTTATCAACATCAAGAACAATTACATATCCTAAATCTAAATTAAGTTCATCAAGCATATCATCATAAGCTTCTGCTTGAACAACTGTTCTTGGAAAGCCATCCAAAATTATACTTTTATTGCCAATTTCAATTAGTTTATTTTTTAATAATTCAATAATAATTGAATCATCAATTAATTTACCAGTTGACATTTTTTCTTTAATTTCTTGTCCAAGTTCAGTATTTTTTTTTGATTCTTCTCTTAATAAATCTCCGGTTGAAATATGCAACAAACCATATTTATTACATAATAATTCTGATTGTGTTCCTTTGCCAGCAGCTGGAGGAGCAATAAAAATTATATTTTTCATTATCCTCTTCTTCTTCTTCCCTTTAAATAATTTCTTGTAGATAATTGACTTTCAATTTGCTTATATGTTTCAAGTGCTACACCAACAACGATTAAAAGCCCTGTACCACCAATACTAACACTAGTTGGTAGATTAGATATAGCTCTAAATATAATTGGTAAAGCAGCAAGTATCGCTAAAAAAATAGCTCCACTAAAAGTAATTCTTTTTAATACTTCTGAAATATAATTTTCAGTTTCTTTACCAGGTCTTATTCCTGGGATATATCCACCATTTTTATGAAGATTATCAGTTAATTCTTCTGGTTTTATTTGCATAAATGTATAAAAGTACGAAAATGCAACCACCATAAGTATATAAAGTATAAATCCTGTAACTGATGTTTGAGTTAACCACTTACCTACAAATAAAGCAAATTTTTCATTATTTACAAATTGAACTATCAATCCAGGGATTGAAATTAAAGCAGATGCAAATATAACTGGTATAACTCCTGCAGAATTTAATCTAAATGGAATATAATTTTGTTTTCCTTGTGCAGAAGTAGATTTATTAGAGTATTGAATTGGAATTCTTCTTTCAGCGTTTTCTTCAAAAACAACGCCAATAACAATTCCTAAATATATAAGTACAAATATTATAAACATTATAATTCCAAGTAAATTTTCTTGAACATTACCACCATTAACAAGTCCAGTATAAGCATCAACAAACATCATTGGAAGTGATGAAATAATACCAGCCATGATAATGATTGATGTACCATTACCAACACCTTTTACCGTTATACGATCTGCAAGCCATAATAAGAAAGCTGTTCCAGCTGTTAATACAGTCGCAAATTCCATATATTCAAGTATTGTTCCATTTTTAATGAACGCAAATGACATAATATATCCTTGAATAAATCCAAGTATAATTCCCATTATTCTGGTAATTTGATTTAATTTCATACGACCAGTATGACCTTGTTTAGCAAGTTCTGAGAAATATGGAATAATATCCATTTGTAATAATTGTACTATAATAGATGCTGTAATATAAGGTGAAACTCCTAGAGCAAATATAGAAAATTTTTCTAATGCTCCGCCACCCATTACATTTAATAGACCTAAAAACCCTAATTTATCAGTATTTAGTGAATCTATATCAACACCGGGAACAATAATTGTTGTACCTAATTTAAATATAAATAACACTAAAAATGTAAATAAAATTTTCTTTTGTAAGTCTTTATTTTTTGGATTAAATAGTTGCTTAATAGTTGCAAACAATTTAGATCACCTCAGCTTTTCCACCTAGTTTTTCTATTTGTTCTAACGCGCTAGCTGAAAATTTGTTAGCTTTAACTGTTAATTTCTTTTCTAAAGTTCCATTACCTAAAACTTTAATTCCATCTAATTGATTTTTTACTATTCCCATTTCTTTTAATAATTCTGGTGTAATAACAGAATCGTTTTCAAATTTATTTAAATCACTTAAATTAATAACTGCATATTCTACTTTAAATTTAGCGTTACTAAATCCACGTTTTGGTATTCTTCTATATAATGGAAGTTGTCCACCTTCAAATCCAGGTCTTACTCCTCCACCACTTCTAGCGTTTTGTCCTTTATGTCCTTTACCACTAGTCTTACCATGTCCACTACTAGTTCCACGTCCAACAATTTTACGTTCCTTAGTAGCACCAGGATTTGGATACATACTATGTAATTTCATACTATAAAATCTCCTCTACTTTTTTACCACGAAGTTTAGCAACTTCTTCTACAGTTTTTTGAGCTTTTAAAGCATTAAATGTTGCATATGCCATATTAATTTTTGTATTTGAACCAAGTGATTTAGAAAGAATATCTTTAACACCAGCAAGTTCTAGTACGGCTCTGACTGGTCCACCAGCTTTAACTCCTGTACCTTTTGAAGCAGGTCTTAATAATACTTTACTAGCACCTCTAACACCAGTAGCTTCATGAGAAATAGTTCTATCATCAACTAAAGTAACTTTAGCCATATTTTTTTGTGCAGCTTGTACTGCTTTTTTTATAGCGTCTGGAACTTCGTTAGCTTTACCAGTACCAATACCAACTTGACCTTTTCTGTCTCCTACAACCATTGTTGCTGAAAAACGGAAATGTCTACCACCTTTGGTAACTTTAGTAACACGGCTAAGACTAACCATTTGTTCTTCAAATGGATTTACATTACGAGTGTCTTTTCTTTTGTTTTCCATCATTTGACCTCCTTTTAGAATTCTAATCCGTTTTCACGTGCAGCTTCAGCTAAAGCTTGAACACGTCCATGATATAGGTATCCACCTCTATCAAAAGTAACTTTTGTTATTTTTGCTTTTTTTGCTCTTTTTGCAAGTAATTCTCCAACTTTAGCAGCAGCTTCTACGTTACCACCATTTTCAAGTTTTAATTCTTTGTCAATTGAAGAAGCACTAACTAAAGTAACACATGCATCATCATCAATGATTTGTGCAAAAATATTTTTGTTTGATCTAAACACGTTTAATCTAGGCATTTCTTTTGTACCAACTACTTTTTCTCTGATACGTTTATGTCTAGCAATACGTGCACTATTACGAGATTCTTTTTTAATCATGCGTATACTCTCCTTTACTTTAATTATTTAGATGCTTTCTTACCAACTTTACGAATAATTCTTTCATCTGAATAACGAATACCTTTTCCTTTATAAGGCTCAGGTTGTCTGATTTTACGTACATCTGATGCAAATTCACCAACTAAACATTTGTCAATTCCTCTTACAAAAAGTTCGGTATTACTTGGTGATTCTAAAGTTATTCCAGCAGGAACATCAACTTCTACTGGATTAGAATATCCAGCATTAACTACTAATTTGTTACCTTTTACAGTAAAACGATAACCTACACCAATAGCTTCTAATTTTTTTTCAAAACCTTCTGTAACACCAATTATCATATTTCTAATATTAGCATTAGCAGTCCCATGAAAATTCTTAAAATTATCATTAGCTCTTTTTAATGAAATTTCATTTCCATTAATTTCAACTGTAATATTTTCATTTATTTTAGTAGAAAGTTCACCTTTAGGACCTTTAACACTAACTGTATTGTCACTTACATTAACTGTAACACCAGCTGGTATAGTAAGTACTCTGTTTCCTATACGACTCATAAATATCCTCCTTTACTTTCTACCAAATATAAGCTAATACTTCTCCACCAAGAGAAGCCTTTCTTGCTTCTTTATCAGTCATTAAACCATTTGATGTAGAAACAATTGCGATTCCAAGACCATTTAATACTCTTGGTAATTCTTCAGCTTTTACATAAACACGTAATCCTGGTTTAGAAATTCTTTTAAGACCAGTAATAACACGTTCTTTGTTTTGTCCATATTTTAAATATAGAACTATAATATCTTGAACATTATTTTTCTTAATTTTATAGTCAGCTATAAAACCTTCATTTTTTAATATTCTAGCAATTTCAATTTTAATTTTTGAAGCGGGTACTTCAACTTCTTTATATCGCATTTGATTTGCATTACGAATTCTTGTAAGCATATCTGCGATTGGATCACTAACTACCATACATATCCTCCCTTCAGCTTACCAGCTTGATTTTTTTACACCTGGTATTTGTCCTTTATAAGCTAATTCTCTAAAGCAAATACGGCAAATTCCATATTTTCTAAGTACAGCATGTGGTCTACCACATCTTTCGCAACGTGTGTATTCGCGCACTTTGAACTTAGGCTTACGACTAGCTTTAACTTTCATACTTGTTTTAGCCATAATATCCTCCTAATATTTAACTTATTTCTTAAATGGCATACCAAAACCTTTTAAGAGATCGTGTGCTTCGTCATTAGTTTTTGCTGTTGTAACAAAAACAATATCCATACCACGCACTTTAACAACATTATCATATTCAATTTCTGAGAAAATTAATTGTTCAGTTAACCCTAATGTGTAATTTCCTCTTCCATCAAATGCTTTATTAGAAATTCCTCTAAAGTCTCTTACACGAGGTAAAGTAATACTAATTAACTTATCTAAGAAGTTATACATATTTTCCCCTCTTAAAGTAACTTTACATCCAATAGGTTGACCTTCTCTAATTTTAAATCCAGCGATTGCCTTTTTAGCATAAGTTTTAACTGGTTTTTGTCCTGAAATAATTTCAAGATCATTCATAGCAGCTTCTAATAATTTACTATTAGTAGTTGCATCTCCAACTCCCATGTTAATAACAATCTTTTCTAGTGCAGGAACTTCCATAACACTTTTATAATTATATTTTTCTCTTAAACTAGGTACGATTTCATTATTGTACTTTTCTTTTAGGCGGTTCATATATACCCTCCTTCCAATTAATCAATACTTTCATTAGATTTTTTTGCAACTCTAACTTTTTTTCCGTTTTTATCAACATTGTGTCCTATTCTGGTTCTTTTTTTAGTTTTAGGATCCAAAATCATAACATTAGAAGCATGTATTGGTGCTTCAACTTCTACTATAGAACCTGGTTGATTACCGCTTGGTTTAACATGTTTTTTAACAATATTAGCACCTTCAACAATAACCTTATTATCAGCTCTTAATATTTTAGTTATTTTTCCTTCTTTTCCTTTATCTTTACCAGCAATAACAACAACTTTATCTCCTGTTTTAAAGTTCATGTTTTAACCTCCAAACATTATAACACTTCTTTAGCAAGTGATACAATTTTCATAAAATCTTTGTCACGTAATTCACGTGCAACTGGTCCAAATACACGAGTTCCAACAGGGCTCTTATCATCTTTAATAATAACACAAGCGTTATCATCAAACTTAATGTAAGATCCATCTTCTCTTCTTAGACCAAACTTACTTCTAACAATTACAGCTTTTACTACTTTACTTCTAGCAACTGTACCATTAGGAGTAGCTTTTTTTACAGTCCCTACGACTATGTCACCAATATTTCCTGTTTTAACTTTGCTTCCACCAAGTACACGAATAACCATAAGTTCACGAGCACCAGAGTTATCAGCAACTTTTAACACAGTTTGTTGTTGAACCATATTAATCCTCCTTTTCGAGTTTCAATTATAAAATAATTGCTTTTTCTACTATTTCAACTAAGCGATATCTTTTTGATTTAGATAGTGGTCTAGTTTCAGCAATGCGAACAACATCTCCAACTTGGGCTTCATTTTTTTCATCATGTGCTGCATATTTTTTTGAATATTTAACACGTTTACCATATTTACTATCTACTTTATAAGTTTCAACTAATACAGTTATTGTTTTATCGCATTTTGCACTAACAACTTTACCAGTTAATTCACGATTTGTTTTTTCCATATGTTAATCCTCCTTCAATTCTCTTTCACGTAAGATTGTTTTCATACGGGCAACTAATTTTCTTAGTTCTTTAATTCTTGAAGGTTTTTCAAGATTACCAGTGGCTTGACTAAAACGTAAATTAAATAATTCTTCTTTATATTCTTCAATTTTGGCTAGTATTTCTTCGTTTGTTAATTCTCTAATTTCACTATTTTTCACTAGCTTCACCACTTTCTTTTTTTACAAATTTACATTTGATTGGAAGTTTATGCATAGCAAGTCTTAATGCTTCACGTGCAACGTCTTCAGTTACTCCTCCAACTTCAAACATAATTTTTCCTTGTTTAACTACAGCTACCCAAGCTTCTGGTTGACCTTTACCTTTACCCATACGAGTTTCTAAAGGTATTCTAGTTAATGATAAATGTGGGAAAATATTAATCCATACTTTTCCACCACGTTTCATGTAACGTGTCATAGCAACACGGGCTGCTTCGATTTGTTGTTGTGTAATCCAAGCTCCTTCAAGTGCCATTAATCCGTATTCACCAAAACTAACTTTTGTATTACCTTTTGCCTTACCATCATAAGGTAAACGGTGTGGTCTACGGTATTTAGTTCTCTTTGGAATGACTGCCATTTTTCTTACCTCCCTTTTGTTTCATACCAGGAAGGATTTCTCCTTTGTAAATCCATACTTTAACACCAATCTTACCATAAGTAGTATCTGCTTCTTTAATAGCATAATCAATATCGGCTCTTAAAGTATGAAGCGGTATATTTCCTTCAGTATATCCTTCAGTTCTAGCCATATCAGCTCCACCTAAACGTCCAGATACAGATGTTTTTATTCCTTTTGCACCAGCTTTCATTGTATTTCTAATAGCCCTTTTTTGAGCAATTCTAAATGAAACACGATTTTCAATTTGATGTGCAATAGACTCTGCAACTAGTGCAGCATCTAAATCAGGATTCTTAACTTCCATAATAGAAATTTGAATATCTTCTTTAACTAATTTAGATAATTCTTTTTTTAGTTTTTCGATTTCATCGCCACCATGTCCAATAACAACACCTGGTTTTGCAGTATTTATAATAACTTCAGTTTTCTTAGTTGTTCTTTCAATAATAATACTTGAAACTGCAGCTTCTTTTAATTTTTTACTTAAGAATTTACGAATCTTAACATCATTATTTAAGTATTTAGAAAAATCTTTATTTCCTGCATACCATCTTGATTCCCAAGTCTTATTAATGCCCATTCTAAGTCCGACTGGACTAACTTTTTGACCCATCGTTTTACCTCCTTTGCCTAGTTTTTCTCACTTACAACAACTGTAATGTGACTTGTTCTTCTTTTAATTGGATCAACATGTCCACGTGATCCCATCTTCATTCTTTTTAATGTAGTTCCTTCATTTACATATGCTTCTTTAACAAATAGATTATTTGCATCTAACCCTAAGTTATTTTCAGCATTTGCAGTAGCAGAAATTAATACTTTCTTAATAATTCTTGCTGCTTCTTTATTTATATTATTTAAAATATTTAAAGCTTCTGTTACGTCTTTTCCACGTATTAAATCTATAACTAAACGAGCTTTACGAGGTGCAATTCTAACAGTTTTTGCAATCGCTCTTGCTTCCATATTAGTCCTCCTTCCTCTTGTTAATTATTTTTCTTTATTATCGCCATGTCCACCAAATTTACGTGTTGGTGCGAATTCACCTAATTTATGTCCAACCATATCTTCTGTTACATAAACAGGAATAAATTCTTTACCATTATGAACACCAAATGTGTGTCCAATAAATTCAGGATAAATAGTTGAACGGCGAGACCATGTTTTTATTATTTCTTTTTTACCTGATTCTGATGCAGCTTTAACTTTAGCCATTAAACTTTTATCAGCAAAAGGCCCTTTTTTTAAACTTCTAGCCATTTAAATCATCCTTTCCTTATTTTTTGCGACGACGAACAATTAACTTATCTGAAGCTTTTTTGTTTTTACGTGTCTTATATCCTAATGCTGGTTTACCCCAAGGAGTAACTGGACCTTTACGACCAACTGGTGTACGTCCTTCTCCACCACCATGTGGGTGATCATTAGGGTTCATAACAGATCCACGAACTGTAGGTCTAATACCCATATGTCTTTTACGACCTGCTTTTCCTAAACTTACTAATTCATGATCAGCGTTACCAACTTCACCAACTGTTGCACGGCATACGCTTAATACCTTACGAACTTCACCACTTGTAAGACGTAGTAGTGTATATTTACCTTCACTACCTAATATTTGAACACTTGAACCTGCTGAACGACAAATTTGTGCTCCTTTACCAGGTTTAAGTTCTACATTGTGAACCAAAGTTCCTTCAGGTATATTAGCAAGCATTAGAGAGTTACCAACTTTTATATCAGTCTTATCTCCACTTTCAATTTTATCTCCAACTTTTAAATCTTTTGGAGCAACGATGTATCTTTTTTCACCATCGGCATAACTAATTAAAGCAATGTTAGCTGTTCTGTTTGGATCATATTCAATAGCAACTACTGTACCAACTACACCGTCTTTATTACGTCTGAAGTCGATTAAACGATATTTTCTTTTAACTCCTCCACCGCGATGTCTTACAGTAATTCTACCTTGATTATTACGTCCACTATGTTTTTTCAATGTTACAACTAATGATTTTTCTGGAGTTGTCTTAGTTACTTCACTATTAATTAAAGTTGACATTCCACGTTGACCATTAGTCATTGATTTATACGTTTTTATTGCCATATATATCCTCCTTTAAACTAGTTAAGTTCAATTGAGCTTCCTTCGCTTAATTTAACAATTGCTTTTTTTACTTTATTTGTTTTTCCAGTATAACGTCCAACTCTTTTTTTCTTTGGTTTTACATTAACTGTATTAACACTTTCAACTTTTACATTAAATATTTTTTCAACAGCTTGCTTAATTTGTGTTTTATTAGCTTTTACATCAACACTAAATGTAATAGTGTTGTTATTTTCTTTTAAATCGGTTGTTTTTTCTGTAATAATTGGTGCTTTAATAACATCTCTATAATTACTCATCATTAGACAAGCACCTCCTCAATTTGTTTAACTGCAGCTTCTGTAATTATCATATTATCAGCAGATATAACATCTAATGTGTTTATTTCACTAGCTTCTAATAAAATTACGTTTGCTAAATTACGAGTAGCTAAAATAACATTATCAGTTAATTCATCAACAACTATTAAAGTTGTTTTTGAAGCCATTAAGTTATTTAAAATACTAACTACTTCTTTTGTTTTACTTGATTCTAATTTGAATGAATCAACAACAATTAATTCTTGGTCGATAACTTTGTATGCTAACGCAGATTTTAAAGCTAAACGACGTTCTTTACGATTCATTTTCTTATCGTAACTTCTTGGATGTGGTCCAAAAACAATTCCTCCACCTGGCCAATGTGGTGCTCTAGTACTACCTTGACGAGCACGTCCTGTACCTTTTTGTTTCCATGGTTTTCTTCCACCACCACTTACTTCACTACGTGTTTTAGTATCACTTGTACCTTGTCTTTGAGCGTTTCTTGTTAATGTAATAGCGTCATATAAAACTGCGTCATTTGGTACTATTCCCCAAACTTGTTCATTTAAAGTGTATTCTCCAACTTTTTCACCTTTGATATTTAATACAGATATTGGATTCATCTATAATACCTCCTTATTCACTAACACTTTCTTCAGTATTAGTAACACTCTCTTCTATAACTTCTTCAGTTACAGCTGGTGTTTCTAAAGATTCGACTTCATATGAAATTAATTCTTCTGTTGGATTAACTTTACCTGGATTTTTAACAGCAGTTTTAATAACTACTAATGATTTTTTAGCTCCTGGAACATTTCCTTTTACTAATATTACATTATTTTCAGTATCAACACTAACTATTTCTAAGTTTTGAATAGTAACAGTTAATACTCCCATATGACCTGGTAATTTTTTACCTTTAAAAACACGCATTGGTCTCATAGTTCCCATTGAACCTGGTCTTCTATGATAATGTGACCCATGACCCATAGGTCCTCTATTTTGATTATGTCTTTTAATAACACCTTGGAACCCATGACCTTTTGTAGTTCCAGTAACATCAACAACTTCTCCAGCTTCAAATATATCAGCAGATATTTCTTGTCCTAATGTATAGTTATTAACATCAATGCCTCTAATTTCTCTAAAGAAGCGCTTAGGTGTAGTATTTGCTTTATTGGTATGCCCAATTGAAGCTTTAGTCGCTAATTTTTCTCTTTTTGTTTCAAAACCTAATTGAATTGCTTCATAACCATCATTTTCTTTAGTCTTAATTTGTGTTACCACATTTGGTTCTACAGAAATTACAGTTACAGGAATTAATTTACCTGATTTTGTAAAAACTTGAGTCATTCCAATTTTACGACCTAAGATTCCTTTCATTTCCATAACTTTTTCCTCCTGTTAAATTATAATTTAATTTGAATATCAACACCACTTGGTATTTCTAAGTGTGTCAAAGCATCGATTGTCTCCTTACTAGGATTTTTAATATCGATTAATCTTTTGTGTGTTCTTTTTTCGAATTGTTCACGAGAATCTTTGTATTTGTGAACAGCTCTTAAAATAGTAATTTTTTCGATTTCAGTTGGTAGTGGAATTGGTCCACTTAATTCTCCGCCTGTTCTCTTTACTGTTTCAACAATATTAGCACATGCATTATCTAAACTTTTATGTTCAAAAGATTTTAGCTTAATACGTACTACGTTTGTCTTTGACATTTCTTTTCCTCCCT
>Ga0352985_1018343_pt1 | contig 11858 bp, 9 predicted proteins | sample Cowrumrumenfluid_5_FD_205947 | JGI IMG/M metagenome (GOLD analysis project Ga0352985, IMG submission 205947) | Metatranscriptome of Cow rumen microbial communities from the University of Illinois at Urbana-Champaign, USA - Cow Y-1 rumen fluid... | ecosystem: Host-associated > Mammals > Digestive... | reverse complement strand
CGAGACGTTTGAGTTAGATCCGTGGAGCTATGAGATTAAGCCATTGCTCCATTAACCTGGATCACTTGTCCGGAGACGTATGATGCAAGGTCGCTCGCTAAGAAGAGAGCGACCTTTGCTACTTCTTGGGGTTCCCCACCCCGTTTCATGGGGATGATGGAGACGAACTGTTTGAGGGTCTCTTCGGGCAGGGCTTTGGTCATATCGGTGATGATGAATCCCGGAGCGATGGCATTGGCACGTACACCGCGGCTACCGAGTTCCTTAGCGACGGACTTGGTGAGGGCGATGATGCCGGCTTTGGATGCGGCGTAGTTGGCCTGTCCTGCGTTTCCGTTGATGCCGACGACGGAGCTGAGGGAGATGATGGATCCGGCGCGCTGGCGCATCATGACGGGTGTGACGGCGTGGGTGAAGTTAAACGCCGATTTGAGGTTGACTTGAATGACCTGATCCCATTGGGCTTCGGTCATACGCATGAGCAGGGTGTCGCGTGTGATGCCGGCGTTATTGACGAGTATGTCGATGCGGCCGAAGTCTTTGAGCACATCATCCACAACGGCGTGTGCGGCATCGAAATTAGCGGCATCGGAGGCATAAGCCTGCACCTTGACACCGAGTGCTTTGAGTTCATTAGAGGTCTGGATAGTGAGGTCATTGAGTTCCAGATCGGTAAACGCAATGTTCGCTCCTTCGCGTGCAAAAGCGAGTGCGATTTCTTTTCCTATACCTCTTGCTGCGCCCGTGATCAGGGCAGTTTTTTCTGATAGTAACATAAAAAACGTTAAACTGTTAAAACGTTAAACTGTTAAACCGTTATTCTTCCTTGATGGGGAATATTCCCGTAGGATTTAAAATGGTGTATTGGCTCATCTCCTCGTTGGAATCGAAACCGACGCCGGAGATGATACTCTTCTCCCGTGTGATATGGATGACGGAATCGGAGTAGATACGGTGGGTCTTCTGGTTCCAGTTGAGGTTAGGTGTATCGAACTGCTCTCCTTTGCGGTTCATGGCATGTACGTTTCCTTTGAGGATCCAAATCTGCAGTTTCTCGTTATAATAGGCGTAGTCAGCCTTCATGGACGCCTGTACCGTGAGCAATTGGTCAAACTGCTCGAGATAGATGCCGTCGGGAAACTCCTGGAAGGGCGGTTCGGTCTTGTCATACATGAGCCAAGTGGGTGCTTCGATGCGGTATCGTGTGATACCGGAATCGGAGATGAGGGTCATCACGTCATGGGTGACGACCGCCGGGCTTTCTTTCCTGGAAGCGGGTTGGTTACTCTGCTCGAGGGAAGATCCTCCGCAAGCGGAGAAAAGTATAGCGAGTGTCACGAGGACACCCGCTATGAACGATTTATCGGATAGTAGTCGTCTCACCGATCCATCCTCCTACGTGGTAGGTATCCCCTGAGAACTCATTGGGCAGATCGAAACGCTCCTCTTTGGTGGGGAAGTGCTTCTTATACATGTTAATGAATTCCGTTGCCTGAGCTTCTACAGAAGGATCGACTTGCTTTGCTTTGACGAACTTATCGACAGCTGCCCAGAAGACGGTCTTGTTGAGGATACGTCCTTTGGGGTCGTTTCCGTGGAGCTGGGTAGCGGCATAGCACATACCGATGATGATATAGCAGCGTCCTTGTCCCTTGTTCAGGCCGAGTCCTTGGAGGGTGCTGATAGACGCAAGCGCATACTTACGTGCTTCGGGATAACGTTTGAGGTTATTATAATAATAATAAGCGACGTTATACTGATAGTCGGCTACATCCTCGAGCTCATCTTCCACCATAGCGAGTTTGATCGCCTGATCGTAGTAAGCCACTGCCTGCTCGATATCGCCTTTCTTAGCGGCCATGGAAGCGCATCCTGCTGCGGACTCCTGGGTGGGTTGCAGTTTATGAGCCGCTTCGCAAGCAGCGAAATAGACGTCACTCTCGGTGCAACGCACACGCTTGTAGAGTTTCGCCACCTTGGTGAGCATATCGAGGTTGGTGAGGTTCTCTTTTACGACTGCATCGTAGATCGCATCGAGTTTGGAGCAGTCTGCAGCACCGGAGATAGCGAAGATGTTATCGACATAGTCCTTCTGTTTTCCGGCTACCTCGGCATTCTTGTTATTAGTGTTAGCTGCCTGCTCGCCAAGTGCGTTAGCGGCCATCTCGTAGTCAGCGATGAACTGCTCAGCGAGTGCATCGGGATTCTGCTTATAGAGCGCATAGGAAGCGTCCACGAGTTTAACGAGGACGGTGATCTTACTCTGTGCACCGAGTGCTTCTACGGATTTGCGCAGGCACTCACGCGCTTCCGACATCTTGGTGTCACCGAAGAAATCGATGTAAGCGAGACCTTTTTCACCGAGGATGTAGTTAGTCGGATACTTAGGATCGTTACCGAAGAAGCGGATACGCTTGTCCTGCAGTTGTACTGCGAGGTTGGCCAAACGCTCTTTCTCAGCGGGATCGGAAGTAGCCTGGAAAAGGGCCTCAATGATCTTCGCACCATCGGTGTAGATGGACTTGTTCGCATTCGGGCAGGTGGTATATACTTCCCACCAGGGCTCGTATGCGTCAGCATACATCTTGTTTTTCACACTCTCGTGGAAGAGCGACACGTTCATGACGCATTCCTCGGTGATAACAGGATCTTCTTCCTCTACCACGGGTTGTGCCTCCACGGGCGTTTCCTGACTTACCTTAGTCGGTTTCTTAGCGCATGCGAGTGCCGGAACGGCTGCTGCGAGCGCGAGGATTAAAAGGGATTTGATTTTCATAATTGTTAATATTTTAGTGTTATAATTTTTCGTCATGTCGTCATGACGTCATGTCGTCATGTCGGGTTTTCTTCAAATATCATGCCAAACTACAATTTGCGTTTGAAGAACCAGGTCTCAGCGATGGAAGCACCGATGGTGAGACGGAGTCCGTTATCTTCGAGTCCGGCGGAGGTTCCGCGGTGGGTATATTCGATGGTGGTATTGATGACAGTACCGATGGTCCACAGGGGGAATCCCATACCGATGGAGGCAGATATCTTCTTGGCTCCGATGGTAGTGAGGTATTCATCCTGAACGCTGATACCGGCACGCCAGAGCATACGTTCCGCATAGTTTCGTCCGGCGGGGTTATGGCGATACTCGACACCTCCGGCGAATCGGTTTCGGTTTTGGAGTCCGCTATAGGAGCCGGGTAAACCGTTATAGAGGGCGTCGGCCATGTTCTGTCGCTCATAGTCAAAAGCGACGGTGAGGCGGTTATCCCAGTTATAAGACGCGCCGACACCCCATGTGAGCGGCAACTGCCAATAACCGGTATAGGTCTCGATATTGATATCCGTCTGGGTATCGATGATGGTTAACTCGCTATGGAGTTTCATCTTATTCTCAAAGATGGCACCGAGGTTAACGGTATGTTTTCCCCAGGTATGGAAGAGTTGTGCGCCGGCACGGAAACGTACGTTGCTGACGTGGAGGTTTTCGTTTTCGACGGAGGGGTTGATGCCGGTCTCGGTGAAGGTGAGGGTGCGCATATGGTTAAGGTCACCCCACATGTAATAGACATTCGCACCGAGCGCAAACCAGTTGCAGATGTTAAAGCTCAGACCGCCGTACACCTGGCTGATGTTTCCGTCTCCGGTGTAGGTCTTGGTATAATGGGCGGTAGAGGGGATGGAGTCAGCGATGGCGATGTTATATCCCACAGAGCTATACGGGAGTAAGCCGACCGACATAGCGATCCACTGCTTATAGAGCGGGAATTGCATGGTGACGTACTCGAGGTTTCCGTTCGCTTTATTCTTCACTCCTGCGGCATCCCGATAATGGCTCCAGTTGACACTTGCCGCGATGTCGAACATGAAAGTAAGGGTATCGCATGCCGTGAAGGAAGCCGGTTGAGAGGGGTTGATGGCTTTGTTATTACGCATACCGAAGCCTACTCCACCCATCGCCCGATAACCGGTAGGCACATTCTCGTTCAGGTCACCGTATGCATAACGGGAGTACGGGGAGCTGGTCATGTTTTGGGCCGATAACGGTGAGAGGTTAGCGGTTAGCGGTGAGAGGAACGCCAATAGGATTACTATGATTCGAAATTTATTCATTCACTTTTTGTTATAGATCAAAATCTGGTTCAGACCGATGAGGACGAGATGTTTCTCGTGGTGCATTTGTCGGTCTTCCGTGCGCGATGTGCGCACGTTATTTAATATATAGGGTGCATTTCCACCGGTGAGATAGGTCTGGAAATGCGGCATTTTCTCCTGGAGCGTTCGCATGTACCCTTTGACCTCATAGGCGACACCGCGGATGACACCTGCTGCGATGGCATCGCGTGTGTTGGTGCCGAACAGCGGGATGAGTTCTTTTTCCTCCACTTCGACGAGCGGCAGTTTCTTGGTCATGCGCTGGAGCATGGTGAACCGCATCTTGAGTCCCGGCGCGATGTTTCCTCCGATATACTCCCCTTGTTCGGTGACGAAGTCATAGGTGAGTGCCGAGCCGGCATCGATGATGAGCAGGTTTTCATTCGGACAGAGACTCTTGGCACCTACAGCGGCGGCGAGACGGTCTTGCCCGAGTGTCTGAGGCGTGTCATAGCGGTTGATGATGGGCACGGGGGTGTTATGGTCAAAGAGCACGAAATGCTGTGAACGGCGATGAAGCGTATTGACGACAGCCGCTTCGATATCCACCACGGAGCTGATGATCGAGTCCATGATGGGATAGAGGTCAAAGAGACGCTCCACGTCCGAAGACGAGAAAGACTTAAAGATAAAATCTTTGATTATCTTCCCCTCATCGGTCATGAGTGCGACCTTTGTGCGGCTATTTCCCTGGTCAATACAAAGATTCACGATTGGTTATTGGTGATTGGTTATTGTTTATTTGACCATGGAGGTGTAGAGGAAACGCTTGATGGATTTCTTAGGCGTTTTCTCGAACTCCTGGGAGTAGAGCCGGAACTGGGCAATCTGCTCGTAGGTAGCGAGTTCGGAGTTGACCTGTTTGCGTGCATCTTCCATCTGTTCGGTCAGCTGTTCACGCGTCAAACCATCCTTATCGACCTCATTGTAATCGGGGCAGACGAGTGCAACGAGACGGCTATCTTCCTGCTGGAGAACCAGCGATTCGAGCACGTAAGGCATGTTATTGATCTTCGCCTCGATTTCCTCCGGGTAGATATTCTGTCCGCTTGGACCGAGAAGCATGGTCTTACAACGTCCTTTGATAAAGAGGAATCCGTCTTGATCGAGAATACCGAGGTCACCGGTACGGAGCCATCCGTCTGCGGTAAAGGACTCCTTGGTAGCCTGGGTGTTCTTATAATAACCGGTCATGGTGTTCTCACCTCGTACGACGATCTCTCCGATGCCTTCAGCATTCGGGTTGAGGATCTTCACTTCCATGATGCCTTCGAGCGGCTTACCGCAGGAGTACAGTTTGGATCCTTCGCAATAGGGGGTAAAGCTAATGAGCGGTGCACACTCAGTCATACCGTAACCGATAGACATCGGGAACTTGATGCGGGTAAGGAACGCTTCCACTTCGGGGTTGAGCGGCGCACCGCCGATGATCATCTGCTGGAACTCTCCACCGAAAGCCTGCATGAGCTGTTCCCGGATCTTGGTGCAGACGATCTCGTCGAGGAAGGGCACTTTGAGAACCCAGCTGACGGGCGCTTTCTGGATCTGGGGCACAATCATCTTCTTGTAAATCTTCTCGAGGATAAGCGGCACGGTGAGGATGATGGTCGGCTTGATCTCCGCAAAAGCCTTGAGGAGGATCTTCGGCGACGGCGTACGCCCTACGAGCCAGGTATGTCCTCCGGCAGAGAGACAAGCGAGGAAATCGAATGCGCAGCCGTAAGCGTGTGCAAGCGGCAGGAATGCGACGTGACGGCTGTTCTCCGAAACGAGATGCTTCTCATGCGCAAAGCGAATGTTACCTGCCAGACCGTTCAACGGCATGATGACGCCTTTGGAGAAACCGGTGGTACCGGAGGTATAGTTGATAGAACCGATCTCGCTATTGGGCCGATCGTCAAAATGCAGATCTTTGGGCCAATAGCCTTCGGGATGTTTCTTTTTGAATTTCGCCGCGATGGCTTCGAAGTTAATCTTCTTGGGATCGAGGGCGAGAGAGATAGGGTGCCAGTCATTAAGGCTGACGGCTGCCAAGACCTTAGGAATCTGATCCAGATCGATACCCTCCCAGTTGATATCGCTGATGAAAAGCAGTTTCGCACCGGAGTGGTTAACGATATGGATAGCATCGTTGGCACGGAAATCCTGGAGGATCGGCACGATGATGGCACCATAGGTGACGGTAGCCAGATAGACAGCCACCCAGTTGGTGTTATTCCGTCCCATGACGGCGACCTTATCGTTTTTCTTAATACCGCATTCCTTAAAAAGGATATGCAATTTCTCGATGTTAATGGCCAGCTGGCCGTATGTCAAGGTCACTTCTGTGCCGTAATCGGTAACGGCAGGCAGGTCCCAATGCTCTTTAAACGAGCGCTCAAAGATCTTGACAAAATTATATTTCTCTTCGTTCATCATAAGCGTTGATAACAAAAATCGCGCAAAGGTACGAATTTTTTTTCAAATATGCAAATAAATTTTACAATTTATTGTAAATTTACCGCTTCTTCAAAGGTATAGTCTTTTTCTTCCGTTTGAGAAGGCACATATCCCATGGTTTGTTCCGCTTGCTGTTGCGGGAACGTAAAATAGGTACACGTGCACTCGCACAGGAGTTCCCCATCGGGGGACAGTATTTGTCCGACGACGATGGCTACATTGCGCCGCATCTCCTTAAGATACGCACGCAGTTTAATATATTCCTGCAAGGTAGAGACAGGTTTTAGGTACCGCATCTCCATCTTGGCGGTGACGCCGGCTGTTTGGAGTTTATGAAAGACGACCCATCCGCACACCTCATCTAGGAGCACGGCCTGAATACCGCCGTGGAGGGTGTTGATCCACGACTGGTGGTTCTGTGTCGGGCGCCAGATGGAGACGATGTCCTCTCCATCTTCAAAGAACCGCATGTGTGTTCCAATGGGGTTATCCGGACTACAACCGAAACAGTTGTAGCCGGGGTAACCAGTCCATGGATTTATAATTCGTTTCATTGCAGGCACTTGTCTAATGCCGCCTTGATGGCGGGTTTGTCGAGATGCTGGCCGATGAAGACCAGTTTCTGCATGCGGTCACCGTATTGGTCATCCCAGTCGGCACGCAGTTGTGCATCATCTGCCATGAGTTGCATGAGTTCCTCTTTGGGCATGGTAGCGAACCATTCGCCGGCTTTGCGGATGTTAAACTGCCGTCCGGCTTGCTCAAAGAGATAACACATATCGTACTCTTCGGCAAAGTAACACATGCCTTTGCATCGGATGACGTTGGAAGGCCAATGCGCGGCTACAAACTCATCGAACATACCGAGATCGAAGGGCCGGCGCTCATAATAGACATAGGTGTCGATACCAAACTCTGCAAGATGGTCGTGGTCACCGTGCTCATGATCGTGATGATGATGTTCGTGTTCCTCGTGCTCGTCGTCATCATCGTCATCATCGTCATGGTGATGATGGTGCGATGCATCCTCCACTTCCTGGATCCAAGCCGCTGATGTCGCCGTGCGGTCAAAGTCAAAGAGACGGGTGTTGAGGAGCTTTTCGAGGTCCACATCACAGAAGTTGGTCTCGATGATCTCAGCGGTCGGTTGTATAGCGCGAATAATGGACTTGATTCGAGCCAGTTCATCTTCGCTAACTTCGGAAGCCTTATTTAAGAGGATCATGTTACTGAACTCGATCTGCTCAATGACGAGTGCAGCGAGGTCTTCTTCCTTGGGTACAAAGTGCGCCAAAGCATCTCCTTTATCGAACTCGTCACGGATACGCAGGGCATCGACGACAGAGCAGATACAGTCGAGAACAGGCAGGCCATCTTGCGCAAATCCGGGTACCATCTGGGCATACGAACAGAGCGTCTGCGCGATGGGTGCCGGCTCACAGATTCCGGAAGCCTCGATAACGATGTAATCGAAAGCTTTTTGTGCTGCCAGGTCATGGAGCTGGGCGATGAGGTCCATCTTCAGGGAGCAGCAGATACACCCGTTCTGAAGGGCGACGAGTGAGTCATCTTGCTGGCTCACTACCCCGCCCTTCTGAATGAGGGATGCATCGATATTCACTTCGCCGATATCATTGACGATCACCGCAAAACGGATGCCTTGGGTGTTCGTCAAGATACGGTTGAGAAGTGTTGTCTTCCCGCTACCGAGATAACCGGTAATGAGCAAGACAGGTATTTTCTGAATTTCTTTCATCTTTTATCCCATTTAGAGAACGTATTTAAACACTCGCTATACTTGTCAGCGACCGCTCCATGTCCGTAACGAGACGCATAATAGCACATGTATTCGAGGATACTTGCTTTGCGTCCCAGGTCACCCATGTCGAGTTGTGCACGTTTGGAGGAACTGAGCGAAGCAATGAAGTCCACGTACTGTTTAAAGTTCCGTCCTACGCTTGTGAGGATAACATCCGCCTGATCAGCCGCTGCCTGTGCACCTTCTTCGTCACCGGCGTGAGCGAGTTGCAATTCCAGGTCAAGGTAATCGAGCATGAGAATTGCCGACGCGTACTCACCGTACGGCACGTTATAGCTCGGCAGCTCCTCTTCGCACTTAGCGAGCACTTTTTGTGCCTTCTCGTACTGTCCTTCACGGAGCAGCTCCTCTGCCAGACGGGCGAACATCGAACGATGGGTATCGCACATACGCATGGTGTTCTCATCGATGTAGATACCATGTGCCTTCACGTTTCCGTAACGGAACTTATTCATCATGTTATCATACATGAGTTCGGTGTTCACACGGGATTCACCATTAGCACTGCGTGTCGGCGTAACGCGATAAGCGAGACCGGTGAGTTCCAAGTACGGTTCCAGTCCCAGGTAGTAGTTGTTACCAACCGTAGTACAGAAGTAGATGGGCCGTTCCCAATTATTGGTCGAGAGCATCTCCATGATCATCATCTCGGAACGGGTGAATCCTCTCTTCTTATCGGTGAACCACACCTTCTTACCGTTCTGTCCTTCTACATACAGCTTCTTGGTAGGAAGATAATTATTACCTTCTTTGTCCTTTGTTTCTGCCTTATCCGAATGCAGGAAATCATACGCTTGATCAATAGAGAGACAATGCAAATTCCAATTTTCGAGGATCCCCATCGCATGTTTGATACCCTCCAGTCTACCGATATGTTTTGCTTCCCGTCTATCTTGTCTGTAGGTATAACTGCGCATATAAAGATCCACCCAATACGAAATAGTATCATTTATCTGCTTACGCAGCTCTATTTTCGTCTCCTCCGGTAAGTCAGAAATATTCACGAGCGCAATAGGATCTTCCTCTATGGCTGCATACTCATTCGTACCGGGCATGAAATCCTTGTAATCCCATGAGATAGGCAGTGCTTCCGAATGGTAGTACGGCCGTTTCATCTGGGAGATATACCAATCCGTCTGGAGGTACGAGAGGTTACAAACGCGCAGGGAATCGCCTTCGCCTTCCACTTCCTGGTTATACCAAAGCGGGAAGGTATCGTTATCACCGTTCGAGAAGATGACACCACCGGGTTCGCAAGAGCGGAGGTAGTTTGCACCGAAGTCACGGCATACGTAACGCTGTGAACGATCGTGATCATCCCAGTTCTGGGTGGCCATCCGGAGAGGCACATACAGACAAGCCAGGGTAAGCACGGATGCCAAGGCCACGGCCGGTTTCTTTCCTAACTCCTTACCCATGTACTTATAGGATATCTTCTTCGATCCACGAACCAGCCAGTCGATGAGAGCCAACGCACCCATACCGATCCAGATACAGAAGGCATAGAACGAACCAGCATACGCATAGTCTCGTTCACGCGGCTGATAAGGCGTCTGGTTGAGGTAGATCACGATGGCCAAGCCGGTAAGGAAGAAGAGCAGGAAGGTGAGGTTAAAGTTCCGCATACCTTCATAGGCATGTTCTTTACTACGTCTTCCCACCTGCCAGATAATACCGATGAGACCCAAGATAAGCGGCAGGAAATAATAGGTGTTTCGGCCTTTGTTTTCCAGCAGTTCATCCGGCAGTTTGGACTGATCACCCAGACGAGCGTTATCGATGAACGGAATACCGGATATCCATTGTCCTTTAGTGATATCCCCATAGGACTGCAGGTCATTTTGACGGCCTACGAAGTTCCACATGAAGTAACGCCAGTACATGAAATGACACTGGTACGAGAAGAAGAACTGGAGGTTTTCTCCGAATGAAGGACAATATTCAAATTTTTCGCCGGTACGTCCGTAATAGAGGTCATTCATCCGGACTTTTGTCTTCTTTCCTCTCTCCGTGATTCCTGCCCATGATTTATAGGCCTTGATATGGTTATCATCGGGCGAATACATACGTGGGAAGAAGGTGCAGAACTCCGGCTGATAGCCATACTTCTGCTTATAACCCGTTACCACGTATTTATCCGGTTGGCCGTCCACATGCGGAGCAGCAGCCCATTGAGGAGCTCCGTCTCTTACATCGTAAGACAAGGTACCGTCTTCAGCTTCTTTTACCTTCATCGGCGCATTATAATATTGGCCGAAGAACAAAGGCCGATCACCGTATTGTTCACGGTTGAGGTAGTACTTAAGCGCAAAGACATTATCCGGTGAGTTCTGATCCATCGGGGTCTGGGCATTGGAGCGAATGACGATCGCAGCATAGGAGCTGTAACCGATGATAATCACCGCGATCATGACGGAGATCGTATTGAGGATCTGCGCCGAGATCTTCTCTCGATAAGCGATCAAGCAAGAGAGCAAGCCGATCGACACGAGGGCGCCCAGTATCCAGGATTCGAACAGGAAGGCAGCGCCGGAAAGCGCAAAAGCCAAAGTGAACGAGATGGCGATACGGATCTTACTGCGATCAAGATAGGTCTCAATAATAGCCCATACCAGCGACGCGATCATGAGACAGATATAGACTGCCAGACCGGTGTTAAACGGGCAATGCCAGGAGTTGACAAATAGCAGTTCGAACCAACCGGCTACCGTCGGGAAACCGGGGATAATGCCATAGAGGATCACCAGCAGCACTGCACACGAAACGAGGAATGCGCAAAGGAAACTCCACCACTTGAAGGCATACCGGCGATAGTAATAAACGAGTCCGATTGCAGGGATAGTCAGCAAGTTCAGCAAGTGAACACCGATACTGAGTCCCATGAGGTAAGCAATGGCAATAAGCCATTTATCCGAGCCTTCCTCATCCGCATGTTCGTCCCATTTGAGCATGAGCCAGAAGACGACGGCCGTGAAGAGCGACGAGGAAGCATATACCTCGCCTTCAACCGCCGAGAACCAGAAGGTGTCGGAGAACGTGTACGCTAACGCACCTACGGCACCAGCTGCCAGAATACCGATCTGTCGCCACAACGTGTCCGGCTCCACCATCTTCTTCGCCAAGGCCGTGATCGTCCAGAAGAGGAACAAGATCGTAAAGGCACTTGCCAATGCCGACAACGCATTCACACACGCGGCAATCTGGCCGGGTGAGGATGCAAAGAGACTAAAGAAATGGCCCATCAGCATAAAGAAAGGTGCTCCGGGCGGGTGACCTACGTCCAGCTTAGCAGCGCTGGAGATGAACTCACCGCAGTCCCAGAAAGACGCTGTGGGTTCCATCGTAAGGAGATACGTCAAAGCCGCGATGATGAACACCAGCCAGCCGCTGATCATATTCCAAAACTTGAATTGTTTAACCATAATTTTTTTAGTTGTTTATTTGAATTTTGCAC
>Ga0352985_1017381_pt1 | contig 12328 bp, 6 predicted proteins | sample Cowrumrumenfluid_5_FD_205947 | JGI IMG/M metagenome (GOLD analysis project Ga0352985, IMG submission 205947) | Metatranscriptome of Cow rumen microbial communities from the University of Illinois at Urbana-Champaign, USA - Cow Y-1 rumen fluid... | ecosystem: Host-associated > Mammals > Digestive... | reverse complement strand
CACTTTTCTGCCGTCTAAGGAATAGAGTCCTTTGTCAGTGCGTACGTAAAGCACATGGTCAATCATAACCAACTTGTTCGTCTGCCCGGTGGTTGCATCCTCAAAACCGGCTCCCCACTTACGGGTATATTTATAGATCGGCGGTTCTCCATCCGAATCAGAAGTGGTATAGAACGTGTCGTCATCTAACCAGCAAATCGCTTCGCCCTGCCACTCGTACGAATAACAATAAAGCGGTTGCGGCGTATGGTTGATGAGCACTTCTTCCACGCTCTCTTCGTCTCCACGTTCCCAATAGAGAATCCACGAGTACTTCGCCACGATGTTGTTATGATTCTTGATGAGGATATACTTCCCATCCGGCGAAATATCGGCACCCGTTACAAGATGGAATCCTTTGTATGGTTGGCTTCCTCCCCCCAGATCTGATTTCACACCCAGATTGCAGATATAGGTAAGCGTCTGCACCTCATCGCCGTAATCCAAACGGAACGGAAGACTGAAGACTTGACACACATTATAATATACCTTGGTGATGATATAAATCGTTTGGGTACGATTATCATACATCAGCGCCTCATTGTTATGCTTCTTCCCATCCGGATAGACATATTTGATGGACGATGGGGTAACGGTGATGGTCTTCACTCCTTCCTCTATCGCCGGTTCTTCCAGATAGACGATATGATAGTTTCCGTCCGTCTCATCGTTATCGCCGAAAGCACCGATGAACAGATAGTTCACATCCTCATACACACCACCGGACATATCTTCCCAATCCCAACGGATCTTTTTATCAAACTTCACTTTGAGATAACAACTGTCGCCTTTATGGGTGGTTGCTACGATGTAACTCTCATAGTCATCGCTCTGCATCCATATATAACCCGGTGTGACGCGTGAACAAGCAATACCGGACACTTCCGGCAAACCGATCTTCTCACTCACCACTCCACATTTGGTGCGTTTCCAGCCATAGTTCCACTCCAGAGTATCTCCGTTATAAACCAAGTCCGGAGCTGCTGCCCAAAGCGTTAATGAACAAAGCACAAAGAACAATAACAAAAATTGCTTTTTCATATCTATAACCCTTATTTAGACAATGCATACATAGCAAATGCGGCACAGCAGAGACCTGCTATCTGCAGCGGATTCGGGATAGCAGCCAAGATAATGAGCGACAAGAGTACCGTTACCATCGGAGATAGGCCTTCCATCGGAGATACGATAACTGCCTTGCCATACCGATATGCATACACGAGCGTCAACGCGCCTATTGCATTCAAAATCTGAATACCGAAGGTTGCCCAGAATTGAGAGGCATTAAAATTGCTAAAGAACTCTCCTGCCGATCCATCCATAAACCATGCAATAGGAATGAGTATCAAACCGGACAATGCCATCCATACGAAGATGGATTCAGCATCCATGGAGTTGTTGGCAAACTTCATAAAGAAACCTTGAATACCCCATGCGAACAATACCAGAATCGCCAAAATAATCCAGAGGAATCCACGACCACTCTCCTGCTCTACTACTTGATCAACAACAATCACATCTTCTTTGGCAACTTCAGGAAGTATGTTTTCTTCCAGGACTTCCGCTAAAGTTATTTCATCCACCGGTTCCGACTCGACTTCAGACATTACAATCTCCTTGGCTTCTTCCTTATTCTCTTCCGCTGGTTTCAGTTGTTCGCCTACGCCAAACAAACCGATTGCCAATAAAGCGACCACTATACCGGCTATCTGCCATTTGGATGTTTTCTCCTTTAAAAAGATTGCTGCCAAAGTGATTACAATCACCGGAGACATTGCGATAAACGGATAGATGATGTAACTGGGGCCATAGTTCAGCGCCTTAAATAAAACCAACTGACCACCGGCACCAAGCAGACCTACCGTACAACCGAGTACCGCTGATTTCCAATCATGCATGAACTTACCTTTGTTAATGCACAGCGCTACTATAGCACAAGGTATCATCGTTAATGCCCAGATGATATACACTACGGTATCGGAAATGCCATTTTGGATCTGATACCCGGAGAACGCACCCCATACACCCCATGTAACGATGGTGATGAGGATGAAAACTAACCAAAGTTTATTCTTCATATTATTCTACAGTTACAGTTGTCAAATAGTTATAACCTGTCTCTTCCTCCCAGCAGTTCTCATTCGCAAGACGAATAGAGTAACGAGGATCATTATGCAAATTCGGCATGGGATCCGGCAGATTAAGATAGAGTTTGTACGTTCCGGCATGTTTCGGCTGGAAAGCGGCCTCTACATACACCATCTGATCCGTAAACCAGTAACGTGGATCGGAGTTAGGAACTACCGTATAACGATCCTCCGGATCCTCGGTATTGATAAGAATCATCTCGATGTCACGCGGATTCTTCGGTGCCGAAAAACCGACATTGACCAGCGACAGTTTGGCTTTCAACACCTCTCCTGCTTTCGGGTACTCTGTAGTAGCGATGTCACGTCCCTCAAAACGGTAACCGATGTTGCGTTTGAAATAGTCGAGACATCCGCCGTTTTGCCATTTATTGATCGTCGGCTTGTAATAGTCATAGTTCAAATAGCCGATATGCATTTTGAGGAACTGGTCCGTTGCCTTATCACAAGAACCTATCATCGAACCGGTGGCACCCGGACAGGACTCGCCACCATAAATCAGGTACTTCGTTTCTGCCTCCCAGTACATACGCGTTTCGGGAGTAAAGGTGCCGAGGTCCGTGTTATCCGCCATGATAGCATCGTCATGTGCTGCCAGACGGGCTTTCGGTGTACCGGAATACGCTTCGGCAAGCGTCAGCGTATCCGCCAGTTTCCATCCGTAACATTTCTGCTTGAATTTCGGGGTACGCACGCATATCATACGTTCTTGAGGCAGCGCATCCAGCAATGCATCCAATACATGCCTACGACTCAAGTAATCCTCAGCAGTGCTTGGCTCTTGTTTGAAATTCGTTTCTTCACCACTGGTATAATACCATTCGCCCCATACGCCGACAAAGCCGGCTTCCATAACGTAAATAACATCTACATATTCTTGTAGAATAGGTTTGATTTGAGCAATATGTTGCAGCACAAGGTCTTCATGGGCCTCACGCGGAGAATCATTTTCGTTATTGGTGTATGCAAATCGTAAAATACACTTGCAGCCACCTTCACGCAGTGCCTGCATGCTTTTACGGACATTCTCGAGATATGCTTCATCAATGAGTTTATCGCGGTAGTCCTCTAAGAAAAAATCGATATGCATAAGGGTAAAGCCCGACTCGTAGGTAGCTTTTACACGAGCAATCGGTAAAGAATACTGATTCGGGCAGTGAAACTCAACAGCACGGTCAAAACCCCGCTCGGGACTGCTAAACAGCGTATCCGAAACGGTTAATGAGTCATGCCGCATTCCATCGGGAGAAGGTTTGGGTTCATTCGGCTGACATGCGGTACACATCAGTGCTACAGGAATAACAAGAATATAAAGAAATTTCTTCATATGAGTTGATTTAAAAGCGCCAAAAGCGGCTGCCCGCAAAGGGCAGTCGCCTTTGCAAAAAATGATTAGTTGAGTTTTACCTCCATCATCGGAGAAACAATATTGCCCTCTTCGCCAATGGACATCTCAGGCAGTACACCGTACTCTCCACTCCATCCTTCACCTTGAGCCAGTACACCAACTTTCAGCGAAGTCATGTTTTTGAACGTAGCACGCATGAGTTTACCCTCAAAGGCATTGCGACCTGCAGCTATATTCTTAACAGCCGATACGGTAAGCGCGCCGACTGCATCAAACGGAGTCCATGCACCATCCCATGCAGATTGGTCATCACCCAAGAATTCGCAGATTTCCGGACTCCAGAGTTCGTCACCGGTGTTCTCATCGATAGCGAAGGCACCCTCAAGCATGTAGTTGATACCGCAGTTATCCCAAAGCCAGCTTGCGTGACCGGTAGTAGGATCGTCATCGGTCTCAATGAAGAGGTTCATAACGCCTACGAACAATTTGTCGTCTTCGTCCTCATTGGTAGTTGCATCATACTCGAAGTAGAAATAAATGTAGTCTGCATCGGTGATGAACTTTACATCATAGAGGTGCTCGTAAAGGGACATGTCGCCCATCTTTGCCTCTGCAAGAAGTTCAGCAGGCAGATCGTTCCAGTCTTCGAACGCACCATCAATAGCGATGCTGAATGCTTTTTCCTCCAAAGTGATAGCCTCAGAAGCGGCATTCTCACCAAACTGATTCTTAGCCGTCAGTTTTACGGTGTACGTACCGGCAGCTGCATACTCGTGTACCGGGTTCTCCTCTTTGGAGATCTCCGTACCGTCACCGAAGTCCCAAGCATACTCCGTTGCGTCTTTCGATGCATTTGTGAAGGTTACAACCAGACCGTCCGTTAAATAAGCGAAACGAGCCTTAGGAGCATCACCTGATTCCTTTTTTTCACAGGAAATTGCAAAGATTGCTGCAAAAGCAATTACACTTGCAAAAATTAAACTTTTTTTCATGTTTTAGAAAAAATTAAATTAATAAATAAAACGTTTGATTTATTAATCACGGTTAATAACCGGGATTTTGGGGTATTCCGCTTACCGAATGCTCATTAAACGGAATCGGATATTGAATCTTATCATCTGTCGGTTCAATCACTTCCCACGGCTGGGTACCCGCATAGCGGCGGTCCATGCTGCGGTTGTTACGATAGACATCGTTACGACGGTGTCCTTCGAAAGCCAACTCCATACGACGCTCGTCCAATACGATATCCAGAACGTTCGTATAGCCGTGCATGTTGCTGATAGAGAATAACTCATCCCCGGATAAACCGGCGCGCTGACGGATCGCATTCACGTCATTCAGAGCAGCTACATCATTACCCAGTTTGGCATTCGCTTCTGCACGGTTGAGTACTACCTCTGCCCAACGCAGCAGTACCGGCGAAGAGAGTTGCGGACGACCGTCCTGATAGCCAAATTTGGTAATGAAATATTCGGGGTATGAAGAGTAGTTCGCAGCACACGGATCCGTGATACGAGCCGGACAATCTTCTCCGTTATAGGTAACCGTATAAATGGTATATTCGCCGGCGTCATCGGGCTCATTCATACCGTTCACTTTTACCTCATTGATGCGATATTTCTTGCCGTCCAGTTCGCAATACTTACCGGATGCGTCCGTCTTTACTTCTGCAGACAAATTGCTGCGGAAGTCGTTTTCAGACGGGATAGCAAAATAGACAGCCGTTTTACCCTTCAGTGGTTGTCTGCTATCCGTTTCTTCCACCATGTTGATGTACGAAAGACGCAAATCGTTCGGATAACGCTCGTAGAGATTGAGCAGCGTATGGCTGGGATAGATTTCTCCCCATCCGCCGCCGTCGCCGTTATACATACTGCCGATGCTGGCATCTGCACGGTCTTCATCCATCGTATGCGCTACTGCCAACAAGGTCTCCTTGCTGCTCAGCGCACGAGCGAAATAAGTAGGATAGTCGGCATCCAGCATACCTGTAGGCTCCGGCATCTCACCGATCACATCCAGCACTTCCTGATTCTTGTCGCCCATATAGAGGTATACACGAGAGAGCATACCGAGCGCTGTATTCTTGGTGGCATAAGCAGGACTACCGCTATTTCGCGGTGCATTCATCAAGTCAGCGGCCTTACGCATGTCTGCTACAATCTGGTCATACACTTCGCCTACCGTCGCACGCGTAGTCACTTCGGTAGAAGTACTGATGCGCAGAGGGATACCCAGATTGTCACGACCGAGAGCATATTGACGTGCAAACAGATTTACCAAATGGAAGTGAATCATACCGCGGAGGAAATAAGCCTCACCCAGCAATTGATTCTTAGCCGGCAAACGGTCTGCTTCCGGCGTTTTCTCCAAGATCTCAATCACCGTATTGGCACTGAAGATCACCTTGTAACCCACCCACCAAAGCGTCTCAATATTCTTGAGGTTATCGGTCATCTTATACCAACATGCTTTGGAAAGCGGATCCGAACTCTGGTTCGCCAAGCAGACGTTATCGCCCGGGTACTCAGCATCCATGAAATAATGACGAACATACGAATTACCGGATTCATAAGATACATACTCGTACTGCTCCTTAAGCATCGCGTAGCAACCATCGATGATATACTCTGCTCCGGCATCGCTGTTGAGCAGTGCATCGCTGTTTAACTCATCGGATGGGAAGTAATCGAGATTGCAACTCGCCAGACCGAACACCATTCCAAGTGCTACAGTCACATATAAAAGTTTTGTTTTCATAATCTTCAAATTCATTAATTCATTAAATCATTAATTCCTTAACTCTTTATTAGAACTCAATCTCAATACCTCCCATAATATTACGTGCTACAGGATATTGGTCCGCATACATACCTGCGAGACTGTAAGTTGTGGTAGAGATACTTACTTCCGGGTCCATACCGGAGAACTTGGTCGCCGTAGCGATATTGTCCGCCGAGATGAAGACGCGAAGCTTGCTCATGTATTTCTTCGGGATAAGCGTAGCGCAGAAATCATAACTGAGGGTAATGTTCTTCAAACGGAAGTACGAACCATCCTCCAGGTAACGCGACGAGATACCGTTCGAACTGGTACTGTTGAATTGCACAGCCTTCGGGTGCGTTGCGATATCTCCCGGTTGCTCCCAACGGGTCCAACCCATGTTATTATGCTCCATCGAATATTGGTTCATATTCATGATAGCACCATCGCAGTCCAGCGATGCACGAGTATAGTTGTATATCTGATTGCCGTACGTAAAGTTAGTAGTTACGCTCAGGCTCAAACCCTTCCAACTGATTTGCGTACTCAAACCGCCTTGGAACAACGGAGTTGCTTTGCCTACAGCATGCGGATTGGTAGCATTGTAATCATTGGTGGTCGTTTTATTTCCGGCTGCATCCAATACATAAGCACCGTCTTTATCTACTACGTACCACAACGGATCGCCGTTAGCCGGGTCTACACCTGCCCACTCTTTCAAGTACCAGGTATAGATATCCTGACCCTCTTTTACCTCCTGTGTTACTTCGGATGCGGTCTGCAGGAACGGCTTGTGATCCGGTGTGTAGGTTACGCGGTTGCGGTTGAAACCGATGTTGAAACCGATATCCCAACGCAAATCCTTCATCTTGAGCACTTGTGCATCCAGGCGATACTCGATACCTTGGTTACGAACGGTACCTGCATTCTTCATTACCTCGAAGAAACCGGTTGACGGAGCTACCGGCACGTTCAAGAGCAAACCGGTATTGTCGGTGTTATAGAGGTCGATAGACATATCGATACGGTCGATAAAGGCGATATCAATACCCACGGCAGCCATGTTAGCGGTCTCCCAGTGTAACTCCGGATTAGCCAAGCGGCTGGCGATAGCGGTTGTCTTACCGTTATACGACACATTCAAGCCGAAGGTAGAGAGGTACTTGTATGCCGGAATATTGTTGTTACCCGTTACACCATAGGATGCACGCAGTTTCAAGAAACTAACTACATCCTGATCCTTCATGAATCCTTCGTTGCTGATCAACCAGCTGGCCGATACAGAGGGGAAGTAACCCACACGGTGTTTCGGAGCGAAGATAGAACTTGCTTCTGCACGGAACGTCGCATTGATGAAGTACCGTTTGCCGTAGTCATAACCGGCTTGAACGAACGCCGCCCAACTTGCACCCGGAATACGATATCCGGCTACCGCATTATGAACGGTTGCATTGAGTGCATCTACGCCCTCCGGCATTCCAATACCTTGTGCATAGGTATATTCGCTGTTCCACACTCCGTATTCAAAGCCAACCATACCGTTAACCGAGTGTGCTCCCCATTGGTATTGCGCCTTGAGGATATTGGTGGTACCGAACGAATACGCTTGATCCAGACTCTCCTCCAAACTACCGGTGAGGGCATCCGGATTATAGCAACGTGGATCCGAATAAACCGTCCACTTCGAGTTACTATGCGAGAAACGGTTACTCGATTGGAAGGTCAACCAGTCGGTAATATGGAAGTTCAGTTGCAAGTCTGCACCCATGGATAAACCGGTACCTTTGGAATAATCATACAAAGTATTCTGCAATGCATTCCATTTCTGGCTATACCATGTGCCGCCGTCCGGACGCTTGTCGGAATTGATGAATACCGGTACATGATTCTCGTCATACGGATCATCCCACGGCATCTTGTAGTAAGCATCGTTCAACATACGCCATGAAGCCTCACTCTGGGAGTTGGATTTATCAAAATAGGCATTCACTTTCATATCCAACCATTTGAATACTTCGGCATTCAAGTTCACACGACCGGAGAATTTCTCATAACCGGTATTGATAAACGTACCGTCTTGTTTGTAGTAGTCAAACGAAGCGTAATAACCGAGTTTCTGACCGCCACCGGCTACCGAAACATAATAGTCCTGCGTCACGCCGTTCTTAAAGAACTCCTTTTGCCAATTGTGATCCTGGTCAAGCAAGGAGATAGGACGCTGCTGGTTAAACACGTTCATCGAAGTGTACAAACTCTTTTGGTAGTAATACAACTCCTCGGAGTCCATCAGACGGAAGTTACCGAACAGCGGTTGGGTAGAACCGGCTGTAGCACGAACAGACACATGCGCTTTCTCGTTGCGCTTACCGGATTTGGTGGTAACAACGATAACGCCACCGGCTGCAGCAGCACCGTAAATACCGGTAGCACCGGCATCCTTGAGGACAGAGATAGTCTCCACGTCATTCGGACTAAACTGACCGCCCATCACACCGTCCACTACGTAAACAGGGTCAGAAGCAGCGGTGATAGAACCTGTACCACGGATACGGATCTGAGCAGCAGCACCCGGCTGACCGGTAGAGTTACTAACCTGCACACCGGCAATCTTACCTTGAAGCATCGTTCCTACATCACTGGTAGTAACGTCTTTTAGTTTCTCAGCGTCCACCGTCACAACGGCTGAACTCAATTCGGCTTTCTTAACTGCCGAATAACCGAGAGAAACCACTTCCTGGAGCTGCATAGCATCCGACTCCATGATGATTTGCATACTGGCTACTGCACGTAACTCAATCGTCTTGTAACCGATGTACGATAACTGTAACGTCGCTTTTTCCGGAACGGTCATTTCGAAATTACCGTCGAAGTCCGTCACTGTACCGATGGTGGACCCTTGAACAAGAACGGTTACACCAATCATCGGCTCCGAGTTATCCGCATCGATAACCGTACCTTTGACGTGGATGTCAGCAAACGATGCCAACGCCACGGTCAAACAGAGAAAGATTGTTTGGATTCGTTTCATAGAGATTATTAATTAAAGTTAAATGATTTGTTATTTCTCAATCAGTTTCAACAAATAGCTTCTTTCAAAGTTCACTTGGATCTTCGGATCGGCTCCGTTCACCTCAAACGCACGCGGTTCATCGGCTGTGTACTCAATCGCCGTGTACGTCTTTGCCGGATCCAATCCACGCAGTTCCAAAGTACCATCAAATGCCGGATCATCATCGATATAGAACGCATAGTACAACGCGTCGTTTTGACGAATGACGTGTGCTTCCGGATAGTCATACCCCCATGTGTAGAGGTTCAGGTACTCACCGCGTGCCAAGTTGTTCTCCTTATAGATCTTCATCCACTTCTTGATCAACGCTTCCCGCTCGGGCGTCAGCAGGAACGGACCTTCCGACCAATCCGGATTATCCTTCGGCCATGTGAACTTGGTACCAATCACCGATCCGGTACCGATCTGGCTGGCAAAGTCATTGGCATGATCCGTCAACTCCACATGATCACCGTAGTATGCCAAACCCGGCGCCATCGCTGCGTACGCTTTACGTTTCATACGTACCTGACAAGAGGACATCGGGTCGGATGCCACTGCCTGATTTATCTGCGGAACCAAGAAATAGTTCACCGCACAACCGCACGGACAAACCTGGATAACTGCATTCGGCTTGATAGCACGCGCCTCGTCATATACCTTTCCGAAATAGGTAGGCATGAGCTCCGGTGCTTCCCATGCATTGTCCAAACCGGATGTCTCGTTATAATCCGGCATACAGCAGTTGAGGTGCTGACCGTCAATCTTCAAACCATCGAAGTTCCACGTGCGCAGGAACATATTTAATAAGTCACGCGTGTACGCGTCAACAGCCGGATTCACCGGTGACAGATACCAACTGTCCCACCAGGTGATATATTCGTGTGCCCATTCGTCGGTGAGCAACAACATCTCCGGGTGCTCTTTCACCAGTTTGGTATCGGGATCGGCAGCTAACGGAGCCCACCACAGTTTGGCTTTCAACCCTCGTTTATGAATCTCGTTTGTGATATGACGCATGTCTGCATCGCCGCCAGGGAACAACTCATTCGTGTTCCAGTCGCCTTCGGCGATCTGGTAACCGTCATCCACGTCTACCCAGGTGAAACCCAGTTCGGCTACCTTATCCAGCGTACCCAACACCATGTTCATCTTAAACGGACGACCGTAACCCCATGCGCACCAAACCGGTTCAAACGCTTCCGGTTCCGATGGTTTCATTTCCACACCTTCATTCGCTTGCATGTATTCCGAGAACGTACGAAGGGTATTAAAATAATCGCCCTTGTGGGTATAACGGAAGGCTTTGTAGCACTTCAGCGTATCGCCGGTTGCCAGTTCACGGGGTTCCGGCAAATCATAACGAAGAACCATCGTCACCTTGTTGTCGTACCGCTTCCATTCCACCGGCATGGAGATCATACGTAACACCGGTTCAAACAAACCGATTGCGATACCGCCATCCCGTTGCCAAAGGTCCACTACCGGAATACCGCCTCCGTAATCAGAGTTATTCATGCCGAGGTAGTTCTGTTTCTCAAAACCTTCCTTCACCGGCAGCACCCAGTCCAAACGGGCATTGGTGCTCGTCGGTTGCAGGGACCAAACCACGCTGTCTTTCGCTTCTACTTCCGTGCGGCAGAGTTCATATGCCTTAACGGTAACGGGTTTACCTTCATTCACAAAATAGGTCTCAATAACCTCCAGTCCTTCCACTCCTTCTACCGGCGTGACGGCCTCGTGTTTGGTTACCTTCAATCCGTTCTCACTGAACGGAAAAACCTGCATATCCGCCTCAGCACATACTAAACGCGCTGCATCCTGCTTCGGAGCGGAGCAGGCTGCAAAGGCGAATAAAGCAACGATGTATAATGACTTTTTCATCACTTATATTGCGTTAAGATTCGTTCTGCGTTATCGTGATAGAGTTTCTTCAGTACATTATCCGGCAGGTTAAATCCGCTGAGCGCCCAGTGATAACCGTAATCCGGAACATAGAAGTGCTCATCGTTGGTTTCCAGAACACGGAATATATTACGGTACATCTCTGCGTCCATGCCGTTGTCCGTTCCAAACAACACGCGGTCCTGATATTTGATAAGGAATTCACGAGTTGCACGTGGAGTATGCGCCGATTCTGCCACCCGTGCCGAGATATCGAAATACATGTTCGGATACTTGTCCAACATCGCACCTAAACGCAGCAGGTCATGGTTCATATTCAGGTAGTGGCAAGCGATAAAGATGGTACCCGGATTCTCACGAACGGCATTCTCAAACGTCTCCATCAACTTGTCATATCCGTAACAATTGGTGGTATCCACATGCCATGTAACGGCGTTTACCAAACCGTCGTTTGTCTCATCCATCGGCAGGTACATCCAGTATGGTTCAGCGATATGAATACTAATCGGCATCTTCAACTCACCGGCCTTCTCGATCAAGGGTTTAATACGAGGATCATCGATGTGGATATCCTTACCGTCACCGGGACGAGCATAGGTATCGCCCTCCCCCTTGTCACCTAACTCTCCGACACCGATGGCACCCATCTCATGGTAACGCTCCAGGGTCTCGCAAGCCTTTTGAATACCTTCCGGCGTCATGTCGGTATAGTCGAAACAGCACCAAAAACGGAAATGGTCCTTGTACGGAGCATACAGCTCTACATACTCCTCGAAGGGACGACCAATCCAGGAACAATGCATCACTGCCGTATTCAGCACGCCAACTTCATCCATCGTCTTCGCCCACTGCGCCACCTCGTCGATGTCAGCAGCATAGTCATGAGCATGCATGTCGATGATGTCGAACTTAGCGCGCTGCACATAAGTAACCGGGAGATTGTCCACAACCGTCGGATTAAAATCCTTCAGCAGAATCTTATCCGCAGGATTGGCAGATTCTTCACTCGCCTTTGGGGCACTGCAAGCCGCGAAAACCAATGCGGCTACACCAAGAAGATACAATGACTTTCTC
>Ga0352985_1006817_pt1 | contig 12423 bp, 7 predicted proteins | sample Cowrumrumenfluid_5_FD_205947 | JGI IMG/M metagenome (GOLD analysis project Ga0352985, IMG submission 205947) | Metatranscriptome of Cow rumen microbial communities from the University of Illinois at Urbana-Champaign, USA - Cow Y-1 rumen fluid... | ecosystem: Host-associated > Mammals > Digestive... | reverse complement strand
GGCTGGTATAGGGCAGAAACCCTAAAAGATTATTTTACTTCAGCGCCCAGGGCATTGTAGGTCTTGCCGTCATGTATGATACGCAGTTCGCCGTTGACGATGCGCTTAACGGCTTTGGTGTTGGCATTGGCATTTTCGATGCCTGTTGCCGTCGGGAACGTAACGACCAAGTCCAGAGTTGCGTAGTTCCACGTGAAGGTGTAGTAACCGGCTACATCGGCAGTCAGTTGGAAGTTACGGCCGTCATTGACAAGGTTCACATGATCGGCATGATTCCAGTCACGACGGATGCCGTAGAGCGATTCGCCTTCGCCGTTGAGACTCATATAATTACCGTCAACCCATACCTTGATCTCATAGGTGCCGGCAGCCAGCGTGAGCGTTACGGCAGCGGTGGCGTTGTCATTGGCAGGAGTCATGGTGTTGGTAGCGTTAGCACCCCACATGTCTTCCGCATAATTACCTACAAGCGCAACCGTAGGAAGTACGCCATACGTTCCCCAGAGACCATATGCCAGCGACGGTTCGCCTGCCCAACCAACTACGGTAAATTGGTTCTTGTCTGCAGGGATGTTCTGGTCGCTTGTCTTGCCCCAGTTGTCATCCCAATTGATTTTGGTACTACCCGGAGCCATACGAACGAAAACGATAGAAGTGTTGTTGTCGTCGCATACGGCACTGAGGACAGCAGATCCTTCCTCTACCGGCAACATTTGTACGTTGGTGGTGGTTACTTCACCTCCCCAAGCGTGGATGAAAGTGACAGCATCTGCCTCTGCCCAATTGGAGCTGGCAGTGTTCAAATAAACAGTTTTAGCGGACATGCTGACTACAGCCGTCAACGCTACGAAAAAGGAAAAAATCTTTCGCATAATACAATGTTTTTTAATGGTTAATAAAATGGGTTAATTATCGTTTTTGGTTACAATAAACATCAAAGATCGCGTGTGTAGTTAGGGGATGATTTAATCCCCTGTGGTTCCCGGATCGATAGGCTGGGAAGAGATACCGATCTGGTCAAGAGGCGAAGCTGCACACAGATGATTACCGGCGATACATGTTTGCGTATCTATCTTGGGTTGCAAATAATTATGTTTCATAGTATTTATCTTTTTTGAGGGTTTATCAATGAATTTGCGTTCCTTGCGCGTTAAATTGCTTATCCTGGTGGAGGATGATCAATTGACCGTCACGTAGGATTTTATGAGCGGCTTTACCATCTTCGATGGCATTGATCGCCGAAGGCATCTGCGAGCGGTCGATATTCATACGGCGACGCACACCGGCAGCAGGGGTCGAATCATCGTACTCACTCATGAGCGAGAAATCGAAATAAGCACGGTATGCTCCCACTTTGGAATCATTGACCCGATAGAGCATGTTATCATGCAGGATATAGTTATTCTCATTGTTGGCAATGTCAGCCAGTTCATACGATCCGATCAGACCGTTCGATTGGCTGTTATCCGGTTCGTCCTTATCTTCACCCTCGTTATACAGCACCATGATCGGAGCGGTAGCGCGGAAGAGATAAGGCACACCGCCTTCGATAGCATTCACACTCTCAATGACGATATCTTTCGGTTCGCTATTCTCCAATTCCTTACCCGTCACGCGGTAGAACTCAGCGCCGGCAAACTGCTGTGACCCCATCGGTAAGCAGACCGTTCCATAATTACCGGCCGTCAGACCGTCACGTGTAAAGAACGGGATATTATGGCAAGCCCAGTAGTTCACACCTATTCCGTCCGTACCTTGTGCGGCATCGCCATCTGCTATATAGAGCACCTTCTCCGTAATCGAATAATTGAAGAAATACAAGCGGTTGGCTCCGGCGGGTATGTTATAGACGCTATAATCGCCATTGTTGTCATTAAAATCGACGATGGTCCACACCAGCGCGTTGCTCCAGTTTTCCGAATCCACATACCAGAGGTCGGTTCCTTCGAGTTGCGTCATCGGCCATGTAGCGGCATAATTGCCGGCACCGGTGAGTTCATCACGACCGATACGGACATATACATGCTCCCATTGGGTCGTGGAGTTATCGAACCAGATACGGTTCCCGGCCACGCTATGAATAAACGGGAAGTCTGTTATATAGTCTTTGTTCCAACCATAAAACACTTTGTTCTCAAAGTCGGCTTCCTCCATCCAATAACCGGCATCTGTCGATTCCGGCCAAAACGTATAGGAATCCAACACTTTCGTTTCACCGTCATAGGCATCAAACGTCATCTTAGCAAAACCGCCGTAGCATATATACACATCGCCAAAATAAACGGCTTTATTATCATACACGGCATCGGACTTAGAGAATGCATATTGATCCCAGTTACCGGTAGCCTCATCAGCTCCGTTCCATCGTTTGACGGACACTTTGAGCGTATAGTTACTCGACCACCCGGACCATAGTTTTTCGGGAACCACAAACATATGAACGGATTCCCAACTCTGCGCCGTTACATTCAGTTTCGGTGCCGCGTCATCCGAGATATTCAAATGAAGCAGATAGTTTCCTGCTGTACTGACAGCAAATTTATTATCATCTTCGCCATATGAATTGCGAACAACCAATGCATTCTCACCGCTTGCCATGGCAGTACCGCCGACAGTCGGTCCGTAAGAAGGAATCCAATCGGTAGCCGCAAGGAATTTCAGTTCACCGGCGGTCAGATCACCAGCCCATACATAGTTGCCGTCACCGGCTTTGTACATTTGATTAACTGCAGCATCCGTTGACCAACCACCCGGGGTTGCATTGCCGGTAAGATACGCTGCATCAGGATTAGCAGCCCACATGCCCATCGAGCACAGCGCCACAAAGATTAAAAGAATTGATTTTTTCATGATCTTGTATATTTAATGTTAATTATTTTATTTCGGTTCTATCTTAATCGCGCATCCACCTCCTGCAGCGGTGAAGAGTTTGAGTTTGGTCTTGCTCGTCACGGTTTTCTTGGTGATGGTATAAGCCTGCGGATTGGTCTTATAATGCGCATCCTTGGCATCGGCATAGATAGTAGCCGTATATTTCTTGCCGGCAGGCAGGAAAGAGAGGTCGATGGTTGCGGTACGCGGATCGTAGCCGTTGGTAGAACCGACGAACCATGCGTCCTTATCTTTCTGCTTGCGCGCGATGGTGACATACTCATACGGCTCTGCCTCCAGATAATACGGTTCATCCCACTCTACCGGCACATCGATGATGAACTGGAACGCATCGCGGAAGCGCTCGTAGTTATCCGGCAGATCCGCCGCCATCTGGAGCGGACTGTAGAGCGTGACATAGAGCGAGAGTTGGTTACAGAGCGTGGTGTTACACCAGGAATGACTATTCGGGTTCAGCTTATGGATATCATTCTCAAAGATACCCGGTGTGTAGTCCATCGGACCACCGATGAGACGTGTGAAAGGCAGCATGGTGGTATGGTTAGGCGCCGAACCGCCGAAAGCCTGATACTCCGTTCCCTGTGCGGACTCATTGCCGATCAGGTTCGGCCAGGTGCGGCAGATACCGGTAGGACGAACGGCTTCGTGACCGTTGACCATGATATGGTATTTGGCAGCTTTCTCGATGCAGTACTGATAGTGATTATTCATGAACTGCGAGTAATGGTGCTCACCGATGGGTAGGATATTCCCCACATATCCGGATTTGACGGCAGGGTACTCGTACTTGTTCATGAACTGGTACGCCGTATCGAGCCAGCGCTCGTAGTTACGGATAGCACCCGAAGTCTCATGGTGCATGATCATCTTCACACCTTTGGACTTGGCGTAGTCATGGATACCCTCCACATCGAAATCGGGATACGGCGTCACGAAGTCATAGACAAAGTCTTTTTCGTTGCCGAACCAGTCTTCCCAACCTATATTCCAACCCTCGACGAGCACACCGTCGAAGCCGTATTTGGCAGCAAAATCGATGTACTTCTTAACGTTCTCGGTGGTCGCACCGTGGCGGCCATGGGGTTTGGCTTTGGTGTAATCGGTTTTACCGATATGGATGGACGGGAAATCCCAGGTGTACGACCAGTCGCGCATACCGGCAATCATCTCCCACCATACGCCGACGTACTTCATCGGTTTGATCCAGGACGTGTCTTCGATCTTACACGGCTCGTTGAGATTAAGCACGATACGGGACGCGAGGATGTCCTTCGCCGTCTCGCCTACCATGATTACACGCCAGGGGCTGACCGCATCGGTCTGGATATGGCCTTTCGTGCCATCGATATCCGGCGTGAGCCATGAGGTGAAAGTCATCGTGCTCTCATCCAAATTGAGGTGCATGCACGAATAGTCCATCAGCGCTGCCTCGTGGATATTGAGCCATTTGCCACTATTGGTCTTGAGCAATACAGGAGTCTGGACACCTGTTGTGGAGAAATTGGTTGTGGACAGATTCGCTTTATTGGTTTTCTCCTGAATAGCACGAATCTCACTCAGTTTGCAACGCGTGTATTCGTATTCCTGCGTATCGTAGTCGCCCGGAATCCAATACGCCGTGATGTCCCCCGGCATGGCAAACTCGGTATGCTCCTCTTCGATGACGAAGTAATTGAGATTGCGCTGTTGCGGGAAGATATAGCGGAAACCCAGACCGTCGTCATAGAGACGGAACTGAATCTGAATATACCGGTCTTTCTCCGGTTGCTTGAGCGTAATGAGCATCTCGTGATAACTATTGTGGATACGACGCTCCTCTCCCCATACGGGTGTCCACCAGTCGTTATGTATAAAACGCTCAGAACCGGTCATCACAAAACCGTTCATCAGACCGTTAGTACTACTCTCTATCGTCTGCTCTTCCTTATAGTCATTGAAATTTCCGCGTGAGTGCTCGCCACGAAGAGAGATACCCAGATACGAAGGACGGATCACTGTATCGCCTTTGTGCATCAACCAATAGACAGGACGACCATCACGAATATCGAAGTATGCCTTCATATTCAAAGACGGGGATTCGACCGTCTCAATAGCCGTAGCAGAGCACAAAATACAGAATACAGAACACAGACTGATAATGATTCTTTTCTTCATATAGCAATAATTATTTAATATTCAAACACTAACATCGAGTAATATTTCATTGCCGGAAGCGTCAGTTCGATTTGACCGCCGGTATAAGTAAACTCCAAATCGAATGCCGCACCCTGCATATAATCCGGCGAAGCGAACCAAACGCGTTCCGGTTGAGCTGCTACGGTAATACTGACCGTGAGGTTGGTAAGCAAATCCGGTTCACCTTGATCGCCATCGGTATCGCACCAATCGAGATGGGTGGCATTGCGATAGGATAACAGATGGATAATATCGTTCGTGCCTACATGCCGACCGATGGTAGCGATCTGGTCTTTTTTCGGTGACCATTGGTTGAACACCACCGTATCCGCAGTCACATCGACGCCGTACCAGTCGGAGTTGATACCTGCCTCAGGTATATCGGGACGAAGGATATTCTCATAGGCCGTAGCGAAGTCATAGTAATTAATCATCGCCCGTTTGAGTTCACCGGACATAGAGAGGTTATCATGGGGGAAATACTCATTGCAGAGCATATGTTCACCCATCTGGAGGATCGTTCCTCCCCATGCAGTAGCCGCAGCGGTCGCCATAATGATACCCGGCGTATTGAAATAACCGCGACCTTTGGTGCCATAGTCGTAGTTGAGATACGCCGCCAGCACGGTTTGCTTACCGTTGGACCATGCGGCATTATTAGTGATCACATCGCGGAAGATATCGTATCCGTCGGTGTTGCTATGCTGCCATATCTCCGTGTAGCAGAAATCCACCGGTGCGGCAGCAATCTGTCCCTGCTGACCGTATTGTCCCACTGCGTTCATGACGAGTCGTTTTTCCGGTTGCTGCTCTTTCATATAGGAGATGAACGAACCAAAGGTAGATGCCAGGTTCACATCATTGCCGTTGTAGTCATAGAGCGGTACGAGCCGGTCACCAAGTTGGTCAATCTGCCATCCGTCGAAGTTAAAGACCGCATAGACCTCATCATTGCGTGCAGAGAGGAATGCTTTCCAATCGGCATTGTCGGTGTTTACCAGATAGATCGAACTCTTGAAAGGCGAACCCAATGGGTGCACATCGGGATAGCGGTGCATCTTATCGGTATAAACGAGCCATTCGGCACTTACGCCATCCGTGGCATAGTCTTCCAGCGCACCGTAACCGAGGTTATAATAGAGCGTCTTCATACCGCGTGCATGCGCTGCATCGATATAGCCTTGCACAGTGGCGCGGTAGCAGTTACGGGAGATGATATCCGTCCATACATCCATCGGTTGGGTGGCGCTACCGCCCAGCGGATGATGATGTTTCCAATGCCAATCCTGGAACTGGACATAGTTGATATGATACCGGTTGAGGTCATCCATGATCGCTGCGATCTGTTTGGGCGTCATGCTTCCATAGGAAGAGAGGAATCCGTTACGGGGGAAACGGGACGGTTCCGACGACACATCAATACCGACGGCAGAGATCACGGTATCGCGGCCATCGACCGTGGTATGCAATTCCGCCATATAGCCTTGAAAATCCTCCGCAGGCGGTTGCCATGTCCATGAAGCGGAGAGCACCGGTTGTTCACCGATGGTATTTCCTAAATGCTGATAGCGCACGGTAGCGCCATTCTCAGGCAGGTTGTTGATATGCATCTGAACCGCTTCTCCGGGCTCGTAGCAAGCCTTGTCCGTCTCAAGCAGAAAATGGATATAGGTCTCGCCATAGGTGATCGGATCGTTTTGGGGATCGATGGTATTACACCCCGTTGCGGCCATGAGCAACATGGCTAATAATGTATGATGCATTGTTTTCATAACTTAACAAAGGAAATAGTGGTATCTTTCATGTTAACGGAAATACTCCAGTTGCCTGCCGACGGGATAAGCCATTTGTTATCGGGATCACCGATATGGGCATCAAACGTGCCAAGTGCAGAAGGAGCACAATCGGGTTCAGGCGCATAGAGCATCTCGCCAGACCAATCGGATTTGATTTCGGTTGGGAACTTAATCTGTCCGGCCAACAGCGGTCCTTCATAGGTGAACAGATCGGTTGCCGCATGGGTGAGTTCCGTCAGGTTATCCCAACTCCATCCGCCCGGCGTAGCATCGCCGATCATATAGAGATGGGTATAGGCTTCTCCGCCAAGGTAGGAGATGAGGATTTCCCGAGTCTTGGTGTCTGCCGTAATAGTATATTTACCGGCTTTGGATATCTCCCATTTTATATCCGGATAGTCCGCCTCATCGGCACGATAAATCATATGGGTCTCATCGATCGTATCCCGGACATAGCATGGTAACCAGTCTTCCGTGGTTGTGAGCAGTTTAAACTCCCCTTTCCGCAAGGAACCGGTCCATGTACAAGCGGTCTTGGAACTCATATCCCACTGCATCATCGAGGCATGATCTTTGTCCCAACCGTTCGGAGCGGCATCGCCGATCATATAGAGATGTGTTGTGTCCGTCTCATAGCGCACCAGTTGGAATGGAACGGCAGGGGAAACCTGCTCTTCTCCCGTCATAAGCACTTTGGCACGTACACGCAATTCAAAAGGTTCATACAGGTCCGGTTGCAAATCCGGGAAATACAGATCCAGGGTATCTGCCAATTGGCGATGCGACAGGGCGAAGGTGCGATCCATCGTCTTTCCGATCTCAAAAGAGACCGCAGAAGCAAACGCACTATCCGCTCTATCCATATCAATCGTATAAGCGATGGCCGAACCCGTTCCATGATTCGTTCCTGCCGTCCAGGTAAGCATCATCGCCGTCTGACCACCCATGCGGGCATTACAAGCGACGGTATCCTGCGTCATGGTCAAAACAAGACGTTCATCACGCGGTTCGTCTTCCGGTGTTTTTTCACATCCCAGAAGCACTATCGCACAGAGTGCGAATCCTATAAATCGAATACTTTTCATATTAATATCCCGGGTTTTGCGTTAATAAATCATTGGCTTCCATCTCCTGCATCGGAATCGGGAACAGCAGATGCTTGGAAGTAGCATTGGTCTTGCCGATCGAATGGAGGAAGTTAAGTGCGTAGTTATCCGGATAGCGGAGCATATCGAACCATCTGTGTCCTTCAAACGCCAATTCGATACGGCGCTCGTGGATAATCTTCTCCCGCATCTGCAATTGGGTCAATCCTTCTATCTGCGCCCGACTGGTGAGACCGGCACGTTTACGCACCTGGAAGAGCGGTTCTTCCGCTTCGGTGGTACGTCCTAACTCATTGAGTGCTTCAGCTTCCATGAGCAGCACGTCAGCATAGCGGGTGACTACCCAGTTCTGATTGGAAGTGTTATAGTCCGGCGATTGGGTCTTGGTCAGTAAGAACTTACGGACGTTATATCCCGTAGTAGAATACGAGCCGGAATAGGTATAGCCGTCAAAGGTGGGACAACCGGTATAGAATAGCGTTTTGTCTCTACGCAAGTCTCCGGGTTCGTATTGTCCGGCAAACTCCGTGGTCGGTTGATTCCAACCGTAGCAACCGGCAGCCATACCGGAGTTACGCGGTCCTTGGAAAGTGCTGATCCAGGATGCCTGGTTCTCATTTGACCAGAAATCATGATTGGTCTTTCCGTAATATTGCACTTCAAAGATGGACTCTGCCCCATTCTGTTTAGCAGGATTGAAGTTATCGGCATAATCCGGTGCCAGTTGATATCCCATAGCCGTTATTTCCCGACACAGGCGCACCACTTCTTCGTAGTTATGCGTATAGGTGAGATGCACACGTGCCATTTCCGCCATAGCGGCTTCTTTACTTGCGCGACCGATGTTCAGATCACCGTATGCACTGCGTTGCGGCAGACGGGCAATAGCCTGGTTCAAGTCGGAGATGATCAAATCGTACACTTCCTCCATCGAAGCCCGTGGCATTTTCAGTTCACTGTCCGAGGTTAGCGGTTCGGTAGGCATCGGCACGCCGCCAAACAGACGCACTAATATAAAATAGTAATGCGCGCGTAAGAAGTAAGCTTCTCCCAACAAACGGTTCTTAAGGTCGCTTTCAATCTGCATGTCCGGTACGTTTTTCAGCACGAAGTTACACCGCAGGATACCTGGAGACGGGCCACGCCACAGATCCAGGGCGGCGAAGTTATCCGCTGTAGCGATGAAATTCGCCATCTCGGTAGTCTCCAATCCATCGGTACCTCCACCGGCACCTACCACACTTTCACCGGCGATGATATCCAGCGTCCATATACGCATGTTATACAATTTCGCCCATTGGAGCGGCTGGTAACATGCATTGACCGCTGCTTCGGCATCGGCCTCCGTCTGGAATCCGTTCGTGGTATCTACGGAGTCATAGGGTTGCCGGTCCAAGAAATTACAAGACGAGAACATTATTGTTAATACGATAACAATCGGATATTTGATATCGGATAATTGATACTTTTTCATAGTCATATGTATTAGAAGGTGATATTCAGTCCAAACGTGAAGTTACGGGTAAGCGGGTACACATTACTGTCAATACCGCTACCGCCCACCTCCGGATCCAAGCCTTTGTAACGTGTGAGCGTATAGAGGTTCGATCCCGAGAAAGAGAAGCGTACTTCTTCCATCAGTGCTTTCAGGGTGTATTTCTTCGGCAGGGTATACCCTACGGTGATGCTCTTCAGACGGAGGTAGTCACCGTCTTCGAGGAAACGGTCGCTGACGCGGTTGTTTTTGTTCGGATCGGAGAAGACGGCACGAGGCATGGTGTTGGAGTGATTAGTCGGAGTCCAACGGTCCAATACCGTCGTCATCTGGTTCTGCGCCACAGACATAGCTTCCAAGGTTGCCCGGTTACCATTATAAATCTTGTTTCCGGCAGCACCTTGCAGATAGATCTCTATATCCACACCGTAGAACTCAAAGCGGTTATTCATAGAGAAAGTCCACGTCGGTGTCGGGGAACCGAGGATGGTGCGGTCATCTTCATTGATGACGCCATCCCCGTTGAGGTCCTTGAAACGGATATCACCGGGTTGGGTACTGGTGTACCGATCGCTACCGATCGTCTGTACGGCATGCATATCCACTTCTTCTTGCGTCTGGAAGATACCATCCGTCACATAGCCGTAGAAAGCAGCAACCGGATAACCGATCTTATGCACATTGCAATCGAAGTACATCGGTACATTATCATTGAGCGAAAGAATCAGGTTGCGGTTATAAGCAAAATTGACGGTTGTGGTCCAGGTGAAATCACCTTTGAAGTTCAAACTGTTCAGACTGACCTCCACTCCGGTGTTCCGCATCCGTCCGGCATTAATGCTCGGTACCGCTTCATCCGAATAACCGCTGCTAATAGGTACGGACATCGGTACGAGCATATCGTTCGTGTTCTTGATATACCAATCGACGGTAGCATGTAAGCGCTGGTCAAAGAAGGCGAAATCGGCACCTACGTTATACTGCTCCACCGTTTCCCAGCGCACATTGGGATTAGGCAACACCCAAGGTGCCAAGCCGGCTACCTGTTTGTCACCGAACACATATTGTACGGTCTGCAACTGACTGGCATAGGCATAATTGCCGACGCTGGCCTGGTTACCCGTTTGTCCATATCCGGCACGCAGTTTCAAATCGGAAAGCCAGAAGTTTTTTTCGAACCAATGTTCCTCACTCATACGCCAAGCTAACGCCACCGACGGGAAAAAGCCCCAACGGTTCTTTTTCGCGAAACGACTTGAACCATCGGCACGGAAAGTAGCAGTAAGCAGATAACGGTTATCATAGCCGTAGGTCACACGTCCCATAAACGAAAGCAATGCCCAATCGGACTTATTACCGTAGATAGAAGGTTCAAGAAGACCATTACTCAGCTGTTTCGCGGTTTCAGAGATGAATCCCTGCACCGAACCGGACATAAACTCATAGTCATTCGCCTGCATGGACGAACCGATCATGGCGGTGAAGTTATGCTTCTGATTGAAGGTCTTGACAAAAGTCAAAGTGTTATCCCAGAGCCATGTGATACTCTTGTCAAACGAACGGAACACCTGTGACTCCGGTTGAGCGATCGGTTGCCAATCATACTTAGGCGTCCAACTTTCGGTGTCCCAATACATGACCTGCATACCGAATGTGGTCTTGAAGATTAACCAATCCAGCGGTTTTATCTCCATATAGATATTACCGAGAAGGTTATATCCTTTGGTGGTACTGGTATTCTCTTTCATCTTACCTACCGGGTTGGCTATATCGCCCACATACATAGCCAATCCAACCGGGCCTGCCCAAGAGCCATCCTCGTTATATATCGCCTGCGTAGGCAGTGCACGCATGGTATTTTGGATATTGTATTCTCCGCCGGACTTGATATCGTGATTGAGGCTGAGTTTATGACCGAACTTCAACCAATTGAGCAACTGGGTGTCGTGGTTGAACTGCAGGGTCAAACGTTTATATGCCGTTGTCTTGATAATACCTTTCTGGTCATAATACGCACCGGACACATAGAAATTGGATTTCTGGTTACCTCCGGAGTAACTGAGGCTGTAATTCTGAGTGGGCGCAAACTGCCATAGTTCCGACATCCAATCCGTGCCGTCACCCAATGCCAAAGGATCGGCATAACCGGGATATTGGGGTTGTCCGGCAGCTGTCATCATCTCATTATGCAAGGAAGCGAACTGATATGCCTTAAGCAGAGGTAAGGTACGTTGAAGTTGGTCAAAACCGAAGGAACCTTTCAGGTTGATATGACCTTTTTCATTCTCTCCTTTTTTGGTAGTGATGATAACTACACCATATGCGCCACGGCTACCATAGATAGCGGTTGCCGAAGCATCCTTGAGCACATCAACACTCGCTACGTCGTCCATGTTAATCATGTTCAGCGGCACATCCGTCGGCACACCGTCAATCACAATTAAAGGTTGGGAGTTATTGATACTACCGATACCGCGGATGTTAAGGCTCACGTTACTACCGGGCGCACCGGAACTGACTACTTGTAAACCGGCTGCACGACCTTCCAGCGCCACACCGATAGAAGGAGCCGGTGACTTCTGAAGATCTTTCTCATTTACCTGCGAGATAGCACCGGTCAAGTCACTTTTTTTCTGCACACCATAACCGACTACCACTACTTCTTCGAGCACTTCAGTGTCCTCCCTAAGCACAATGCTCATGTTTGCTTGAGCCGGTAGCAATTGAGAGGCATAACCAACGTAACTAATCTCCAGCATAGCGCCTTCCGCTACATCCAGGGAGAAATTTCCGTCGAAGTCAGTAATGGTACCGTTGGTGGTGCCTCTTTCCAAGATACTGGCGCCGATGATCGGTTCTCCTGTTTCATCCACAATGACACCATTTACCTGTGCATTCATAGCAAGCGCACCGGTAAGCAGCAACCATAGGAAGGAGAGTTTAGAAAATTTGTTTTTCA
>Ga0352985_1015464_pt1 | contig 12673 bp, 7 predicted proteins | sample Cowrumrumenfluid_5_FD_205947 | JGI IMG/M metagenome (GOLD analysis project Ga0352985, IMG submission 205947) | Metatranscriptome of Cow rumen microbial communities from the University of Illinois at Urbana-Champaign, USA - Cow Y-1 rumen fluid... | ecosystem: Host-associated > Mammals > Digestive... | reverse complement strand
TCCGTCTCTACGCGGCAACAAAGGTTACAAAAACCGTGAGTACTCTCAAAACCCCATGGCTCCGAATAGAAAAAAGAAGAGCAGCGATCAACGTGCCCTACTTCCTGTTCAATCTGTTGCAGCGCTGCCTGCAGCGTCTGCTCACAGTTCCCCAAGTTGCTCCCGAGAGAAAGAAAATAATACATGCGTCGCTTCCGATGCCTTCGGATACAAAGTGGATTTCTGAATAATGGGCGCATTGTCCAGATAGTGGTACTCCTCATTTGTGCGTTCAAAAACAAACACCACGATCAGTACCAGCAGACACGCTTTCAATGCACCGAACACTCCGCCTAACACGCTGTTCAGCCATGCCATATGAATAGCATGCACAAAGCGGTTGACCTGTTTGGCCAGCAGAGAAAGGATGATGGCTACCACAATAAAAACCACCACATAAGCAATCACATCGCACGTTCCCTCGTCCCAATTAAACGCTGACCGGATAGCCCCTGATACCGGCGGAGCGATAAGTCGTGCGCCGAGTGCTCCGAAGATCACCACCGCAAAGGCGATGACCTCGGAGACAAACCCGCGCATAAAGCCTCTTATCAGGCCATACAGAACAGGTAATAAGATGAAAACATCTAACCAGTTCATTTATTCTTGTTGAGCTTTAGGATCGTACTCTTTCGGAACCCACGGCTCGTCGTGCGTATCTTTCATATCAATATCCATAACACCGATACCGGGGATACCACGCGGCGTTACCGACCACTCATAGCCGTCCAACTTGCCTTGTGCCAAGTCCGATGCCTTGTCCAGATACCAGCCTAAGATACCCGTTACGGTACCTTCATAGTTCTTGCAGTTCGTCACACCGTTCTTGTCTGCCCCCGGCAGGTAGTAGTATGCGAACTTAGCGTACTCCGAACTCGAGCACATCAACTTGTTCGAACCCTGGTCGCCTAACAGACGGCTCTGCGGATATCCGATATTCTGCGTCGAAGGTGCAAACACATTCGCTCCGCCTCCTCCTTCCGAATCCGGATCCGTGGTATCGCAGTTCTTTATCGTACCGTTGTCTTCGTATTGACCTGTGAAATGTACGTCTTTCAGACGAACCAGACGACCATCCATCTTACGAACAGCGTCCATTCCCGCAGCGTCTGCTGTCGGTTTCAATGCAATCTGTGTGTACAAATCAGCCAAAGTCAGTTCGTCCACTTGAATCTTCTTCGCGTCAGGCGTACCGATCATACGCGTCGCTTTGCGGAATACCGAACCCTGAATACGTCCCGGACACCAGCCTACTTTCTGACTTGCGTTCATCGCGTAGATATTGTTGTTGTACGACGGGATACATAACTGCGGCTGGTTCGCATAACGACCTACAGCCAAACCGTTACAACGGATAATAATCTCCTGACCTAACTGGTACATTCCGGCACTCGAACCCAGATCCACCGAAATACGGAGGTTCTGCTGCTCACCGTTCACAATCTGCTGGATCACCATCGATTTATAGAAGTTTCCGGCGTAGTCATCGGTCGTCACACGACCACGGATATAGATACCGGCACCTTGGGCAGGAAGCGTATCCACCGAATACAGATAGATACCGTGTGTAGCATCGTACGAGCGTTCACGGTAAGGACAAGTGTCGCTATGGAAACTTCCTTCCTCGGTCATGAACGTATTCAGGAACTCATTCAGATCATAGATCTTATATCCCTGATCGCCGTTCTCTTCCTGAAGGATCTGGTCTAACGAACTCTCCTGAACGAATACATCGTCCTCCGTTAACTCACGCGGTTCACAAGAGGTCATAAGCGCAATGACCGGCATTGCCAGCAACATTGCATATGTATAAATAGACTTTCTCATAGTTCTTAGAATTTATACGTTACGGTTAAGAAGAAGTTAGCTCCCCAAGCATAGTAGTACTTCGACGGGTATTTCCATGCGTTGGCGGTGATGATCGAGTTCTGGTAGTCTTTCTCTCCCTGACGAACGGCACGCGGCAGACGGGCTTGTTGATAGCCACCGGTCTTGAAATGCGTGTTGTTGCCTAAGTTCGTTATACTCAGGTTGATAGATACCGACTGACGGTTCGGCAGATAGATCAACTTACCTACCGATGCATCGATCAGGAAGCGGTTCAACGGATTCGTTGCAGCCAGACTCTCTTGCATCGTCATCAGGTTATACGGATATTTCAGTACCGGAACACCGTTGGCATCCAGCACCGCATTCTCATACATGGCATTACCTGCTTCATCCACCGTCACGCGTAACATCTGACCGTCTGTAGTCTCGATCGCATTCGCGTTCTCGTCACCGAACCAACCGTTCACATCCGTTCCGTCCACACGTACACCGGTGAACAGACCTTGCATACGACGACTCGGAGCGACACTGAGGAAATTCCAGTCATGGTAACTGACTGTTACATCAGCGAACCACATCTTCGGGTGGAAGAAACTCAACTTCAAGCTGGCGTTCGCCTGCGGTCCGTTCGATAACTTCAAGCCCTTCAACAGCACCTTATCTTTGGTTTCAAATACTAACGCCTTCGTGGACTTATCCTGCGTCATCGGCATACCGTTTTCTGCAGAAGTGATCGAGTTAGCGTCTGTCGTATAACGGTAGTCACCAACGGATGCCACACCGGTCAAGGTGAAGTACGTACCTAACTTAACGGCTGCAGCTGCCTCGATACCCATATAGCGCTTACCGATACCCGACATCGCCTGGTTCACAAACGTACGTGCCTCGTCGTCATAGTAACCGTTTAACTCGGATCCATCCCAACTCTGGGTGAAGAATCCGGTTACACGACCACGAACGATCGGGTAGTTGAACTCATATGTCAGATCCGCAGAAACCACTTTCTCACTGGCTGCGTAGAAGTCCTTCAGACTCTTGGCGTTATCGTGTGCATAAATTTGATCCAACACGCGGTCATACACACGCTGCGAGATATAGGCATCACGCGCAAACGGTGCACGTGTCTCTGCCAATACATTCAGCTTCAAGTGGTTACGACCATTGATCTTATAGTTGGCTCCTAACTTAAACGCCGGATCCAGGAAATGGTGAGCGTCACCCACATAGGTCGTACCGGACTTTAACGTACCGGCTGCTTGAGCCGCTTCAATCTGATCGTAAGCCTTGTGACCGTAATAGATAGCCGGATCAATCTCTTCGCCTGCTAACGCTTTCTCTTTGGCGATCATCGTCTGGTACCAAGCACGTCCATTGAGCATGTTCGTGCTGCGTTGCATCATGCTGTAGTTCAGTTGCAACGCATAGTACAGATCCACCTCATTCAGCGTCCACTCGTTCTGAAACCATACCTTCGCGTTACCCATGTTGATGCGGTAGTCATAACCGTAACGGCGACCGTCTGCCTTTACGATCGGATCATAGTCTTCTGCTACTTCGTTCTTACGAACATTGATGATATCGGCTTGTGTGAATCCACCGTTCGATGCCAATTCCTTGATATCACGGTCCGCAAATGCATCGATATCAATCCATTGGTTACCACCTAACAAGTCATCAATCGTCTTATAATGAATACCTTGGGAGAACTTACCTTCTACACCTAAGGTCATACGCAAATGATCAAACTGCTCGTTCACGTAGTTAAACGATGCGTTGGCCTCTTGGATGTCATTGTGACGGCGTTCCAAGATATAACGTGCCGATGTGATCGTATCACTTGCCGCATCATTGGCATTGTTGGCGTAGTTGGCGGCATAGATATTCTCCCAGTCAATCTGCGTCGTCTTGTTATCACGCGTCTGCCAAAGATGAACGAGGTTGTTATACATATCTTTATCTACCGACGGACCCACTAAGTTACCGTCGTCGCCTATGAAACCGCTACCTAAGTTCACACCCTTCATATCTTCTCCGATGAAAAGACCCCACGGATAGTGGTTTCCGTTCTCGTCAAAGAGTTGACCGGCGGAAGTCTCGTTGTTCGGATTCGCAATCTGACCGTCCCAGTAGAACGAAGGCAGGTTACGGTAATAATCCGGACGGGGATCCGGCGCGTTGAAGAAGTTCAGCGCTGAGTTCGAATACCATGAATAATGGTATCCAACGGCTGCTTTGATCTTCTGCTGCTCGTCGATCTTGTACTCATAAGCGGCAATCACCGTCGGGTCATACGACTTCACGATACGACTGTTACGCACCTTACCGTCCTGATAGCCCCAATAGGGGTTATAATTGTTCGATCCCGTCAGGTCATATACCTCTTGCGTTACCGCTGCATTCTGACCACGCTCTGTCGGAGCACCGAAAGTGATGAGTTTCAAACGGGCGTTGTCCCAGATCTTCTCGGCTGTCAGGAAGTAACCCAACGAGTAGTATTTGATACCTTCACCGATGATACCTTTGTTGTCCACATAAGGTGAGAAACGGTAAGCCAACTGTGCCGTTACTGCCCAGCCGTTGTTCATCACACCACTCGAATAAGTAGCGTTCACACGTGCTTTGTAGTTACGGTTCGTTCCCGCTGCACCTACTTTCCATCCTTGCGCATAACGACTTGCACCCATCATGTAATTGGTCGATTGACCGATACCACCAAAGGTGAAGTTTGTGGCCTCCATCGGGTTCAGCACCTCTTTGTAACGGCTTGCATCATTCAGACCACCCATGGCAGAGTAGTTGAACTGACCGCGTTCCTGAGAACTGAAATTCAGACCCTCGATGTAGTAGTTCTCTACGTTGGAGGAATAACCACGGTTACGGTAACGTGCGGTGGACCAAGCGAAAGAGGTGTTCGAATTGAACACGTCCGTCGAGGCAGAAGAAGACGAAGCCTGGGATTGCGAACGACCTTCATCATCCGTCATCTCTTCTTCTGTCAGGTTCAGTAGGATCTCGTCCTGTGCCTGCGACACGATGTCTTGTTTAAGCAAGATGTCATCCATCGCGTTCACTTGGTTTTCAAGAAGATTAATCAATTGAAGGTCAACGACATAACCGTCTGCTTCAATCAGCATCTCCTCATCCATCGCTTCCAGATAGAGCAACGAGAACTCACCCGCTGCATTCGTTGTGGTTGAGATGTTCTGATTCGCCAATGTTACCTTGGCACCCACAACCGGCAGTTGTGTGGCGTCATCGATAACGCGGCCCTTGAGTGATGTCTGTGCCATAACTGCTACACTGAGCATCAGCACCGCCATCAGAGAAAAGAGTTTTTGTCTCATAACGATTGTTTGTTAGTGTTTTTATGATATATATTCTTTAACTTTAGCCTTTAACCATTCGCCTTTCGCCATTATTAGAACTCCGCTGTCTTCGGTGTTCTCGGGAACGGAATGACGTCACGGATGTTTTGCATACCCGTTACGAACAACATCAGACGCTCAAAGCCTAAACCGAAACCTGCGTGCGGTGCGCTACCGAAACGACGGGTATCCAGATACCACCACATATCCTTCATCGGGATATGACGACGTTCGATCTCTTCGTTCAGCAAGTCCAGACTCTCCTCACGTACACTTCCGCCGATGATCTCACCGATCTGCGGGAACAGTACGTCGGTACCTTGCACGGTCTTTCCGTCCTCGTTAATCTTCATATAGAAGGCCTTGATATCCTTCGGATAGTCGGTCATAATCACCGGCTTCTTGAAGTGCTCTTCCACTAAGAAACGCTCATGCTCCGAACTCAAGTCATCGCCCCAGTTGCAGGGGAACTCAAACTTCTTTCCGTTCTTGATAGCCTCTTGCAGGATATTGATACCCTCGGTGTAGGGTAGGCGAACAAACTCGGTATCTACCACCGATTTCAGACGCTCGATCAGACCCTTGTCCACAAACTGGTTGAGGAACTCCAGATCATCCATACAATGCTCTAACGCCCAGCGTACGCAGTATTTGATGAAGTCTTCTTCGAGGTCCATCAGTTCGTCCTTCTGGATAAATGCCACTTCCGGCTCAATCATCCAGAACTCCGCCAAGTGACGCGGTGTGTTACTGTTCTCTGCACGGAACGTAGGACCGAAGGTATAGATTTTTCCTAATGCCATGGCACCTAACTCACCTTCCAACTGACCGGAAACGGTAAGCGCTGCCTGCTTGCCGAAGAAATCGTCGCTATAATCAATCTGACCGTTCTCGTCGTACTTGAGATTATAGAGGTTCTTGGTCGTCACCTGGAACATTTGACCCGCACCTTCGCAGTCACTTGCCGTGATGAGCGGTGTATGGAAATAGAAATAGCCGTGCTCGTGGAAATAGGTATGAATCGCCATGGCCATATTATGACGAATGCGGAATACCGCACCGAAGGTGTTGGTACGGGGACGGAGATGCGCGATAGTGCGCAAGAACTCCATCGACAGACCTTTCTTCTGTAACGGGTATTTCTCCGGATCGGCGGTGCCATACACCTCTAAATCCGTCAGTTGGATCTCTACCGCTTGACCTGCTCCCTGACTCTCCACCAGGATACCCGTCGCTGAGATACACGAACCGGTAGTCACAGGTTTGAGTCGCTCCTCATCGAATTTCTCCAGGTCTACCACGATCTGGATGTTCTTGATCGTCGAACCGTCATTCAGCGCAATAAACGACACTTGTTTATTGCCGCGACGGCTGCGAACCCATCCTCTTACATTGATCTCTGACCCGAAATCCGTGCGCTTTAACGCATCAATAATTACTGTTCTTTGCATATATTATAATTGAAATTGACTTAAATCTTCCCCTAAACTGTTCATACTTGCGCCGTCCGCATTCATCTGCTGTCCAAAGGACACGGCACCCATCGCGCTGTTCATGCTCGACTGAATGGACATACCTCCGCCGTCCGGAATCATCGGTGTATTTAACTCATCCGGATCGATGGCCTCATCCTCGTTCTGGAACTTGGCATATTTTCCCCGGAACCGCAGCCATATACTATCCGTGGCACCGTTACGGTGTTTTGCCACAATGATCTGTGCCAAGCCACGCAGGTCTTTACCGGTCTTGTCATCGTTGTACAGATGGTAGTATTCCGGACGGTGGATAAAGCACACCATATCGGCATCTTGCTCGATGGCACCCGACTCACGAAGGTCACTCAACTGCGGTGTCTTACCTTCCACACCTTGACGCGCTTCCACGCCACGGTTCAACTGTGACAAAGCAATAATCGGTATATCCAACTCCTTCGCCAGACCTTTCAGTCCACGGGAGATGATACTTACTTCCTGTTCACGGCTACCGAAAGACGAACCCTGTGCGTTCATCAACTGCAGATAGTCGATGATGATGATCTTCACCCCGTGGTCATGTACCAGCTTACGGGCTTTGGATCGCAACTCAAAGATTGACAGAGAAGGTGTATCGTCCATGTACAGCGGTTTACCCTTCATGATGTTGATCTTCGTGTTCAGTTTCTGGCTGTCCGCCTTACTCATCTTACCCGTCTTGATCTTCTCGCCTTCGATCTCGCACACGTTCATAATCAGACGGTTAACCAACTGCACGTTACTCATCTCCAGACTGAAGATAGCGGTCGGAATCTCCCGGTCAATGGCCATATGCTTGGCCATGGACAGCACAAACGCCGTCTTACCCATTGCCGGACGAGCGGCGATGATCACCAAGTCAGGCGTCTGCCAACCGGACGTGATCTTATCCAGTGCATGGAAACCGGACGGAATACCGGAAATAGAACCCGTGTTCTGTGCCGCTTTCTCCATGCGTTTGAAGGCCTCTTCGATGACAGGGTCGATCTGCGTCACATCCCGTTTCTGACTGCGTTGGGTGATCTCGAAGATACCGGCTTCCGCTTCCTGCATCAGGTCATCGATATCCTGCGTCTCATCGTACGCTTTCTCTTCGATCTGTGCGGCCATGGCGATCAGGTCACGTGCCGTCGCTTTCTTGGCGATGATCTCCGCATGGTAACGAAGGTGTGCCGCAGACGCTATCCGTCTACTCAGGTCGGCCAGATACACCAGACCGCCGGCTTTCTCCAGAGTGCCCTGTGTCTTCATCTTCTCGCCTACCGTCATTACGTCGATCGGCTGGTCTTTGGCCGCCAACTCACGAACGGCTTCAAAGATCATGCGGTTCTGATCCTTATAAAACACTTCCGGACGCAACAGGTCTGCTACCGTTCCGTAGGCATCTTTCTCTATCATCAACGCACCGATGACGGAGTCTTCCAACTCCTGCGCCTGAGGGGGTAACTTACCCGCCTCATTGGCTCCCACCTTGATGATGGTTGTCTGCGGTGCGCGTTTACTTGTCTTACTTGTTCCTGCCATATGCAGTTAATAGGTTATGTGCAGCAATAAAACTGCTTATTTCGTTATTCAGCACCTGACGCTCAGCAACTTCGATCTGATGTTCCATGTGCTCGTTCTTGTAGAATCCGTCCAACAGCGCCTGGTTGATTGTCTCGTACATCCAGTACTTGGCTTGTTCGGTACGGTGCGCGTCAAAATAGCCGTTGGCTTTGGTGAAGGCGATATACTCTTCGATGTTATTCCATACATCCATCACACCGCTGTGGTCGATAGAGGAACAGCAGATGGCCTCGGGTTTCCAGCCGGACTCCGAAGGCGGAAAGAGCATCAGCGCGTTCTTGAAGCTCACACGCGCTGCGCGTGCGCGTTCAATATTATTACCGTCGCATTTGTTGATCGCGATACCATCCGCCATCTCCATGATGCCGCGTTTGATACCTTGTAACTCGTCACCCGTTCCGGTCACTTGCAGCAACAGAAAATAATCCACCATCGAGTGTGCTGCCGTCTCCGATTGACCGACACCTACGGTCTCCAGTAAGATGGTATCGAAACCGGCTGCCTCGCAGAGCACGATCGTCTCCCGTGTCTTACGTGCCACACCGCCTAATGATCCGGCACTCGGACTCGGACGGATAAAGGCATTCGACTTGACGGACAACTCGTTCATTCGTGTCTTGTCACCCAAGATCGATCCTTTGCTGCGTTCGCTCGACGGGTCAATAGCCAATACCGCTAACTTCTTCCCCTTGTCGCATAAATCGCTACCCAAGGCCTCGATGAACGTCGATTTGCCTGCACCCGGTACACCGGTGATGCCCACACGGATGGAGTTTCCGGCGTAGGGTAGGCACAGTTCGATCACTTTCTGCGCAATGGTCTGGTCGGCTAAGAGGTTACTCTCTACCAGCGTCACGGCTTGACTGAGTATCGTCATGTCGCCTCCGCGGATACCCTCGAAATACTGCTCGGGTGTCAGTACCGTCTTCTTGCGGCGGAAAGTGGCATAGGGATTGACGGAAGGCAGGTTTTCAACCCCTGCATTCACTGTCAATCCTTTGTATTCGGCACTATTTTCCGGATGATCAATCATTATTCAACGGCGAAGTTGATTCTTACTTTTTGAATCGGGTGCAGGTAGTCGTTGGTGATGATGATCACGTCGCGCATGTATTCGCCTGCCTCCAGACCCTTCGTGCTGATCTCGATGGAAACGGAACCTTTCTTACCCGACTTGATCGCTTTCGGCTCCTTGATCTTCATCGTCTCGTCCGACGAGTAGACACGACGGATCTCCAGCGGGTTCACACCGCTGTTCTTTACCGGAATGACGAACTTATGGTTCTTGCCGGCAGCGATGGTGCCTAACTTGTACTCGTTCTGCAACTCAATGATCGGAGCTTGCTGTTTCTCCTCGATGGTCATATTGCTGAAGTCCTCCTCTACATTTGCAGAGATAGTCAGTTTGAACGGATCAGCGATCTCTTTCTTACCGTCAATGACTACATATGCAAGGAACTGAACCGGGCCGTAGAGTCTGTTGTTAGCCGTGTTCAGCTCAAACACAAACTTACCTACTTCGCCTTTCTTCACATCCTGCAGCGTCACTTGCGATGCCAGATAAGCGTCATCGGCACCGTTGGTAGCTAGTTCTACTTTAAGTTCGGAATCCTTCAGGTTCGTGTACTCCAGTTCTCCGTGTGCACGCTCACCTTTCTTGATGGTACCTAGATCGAGTGTCGTACCCTTCATGTTCAGTTCACCTACGGCTACGGTGTATTTGTTCACCGGTTTTGCCTGCTTCGGAATCACTTCACCCTTGATATAGACACGGGTAGTGGACTCTTTGGCATTGGAAGTGATCGTCACCGTCTTCTGGAAACGACCCGGACGACCGTTGGGGTTGTAAGTCACGGTGATGCTACCGGTCTGACCCGGCTCAATCGGCTCTTTGTTCCATTTCGGAGTGGTGCAACCGCAGCTGGCACGTACGTTACTGAGAACTAGCGGTGACATACCTTCGTTCTTGAAGGAAAACTCAACGGACACACGGCCGTCTTCTTCGTGAATCTTACCAAAATCATGCTCGGTCTTCTCAAACGTGATGACCGGCTCTTGACCCATCATGGCTACTGCTATGAGTGCCATGAACAAAGTACTAAAAATCTTTTTCATATCTATTCTTTAATTACTCGTTTAACTTCTTTGACGTCTTCAATCTGACGGATCGCTTTGAGCAACTGCTCCAGCTCACTTCGGTCATAGACGTAGATCTCCATCGTGCCTTTGAAGATTCCGTCGTCACTCGACACGTTCACGGAACGCAGGTTGATGTGGAAATCCGTCGAGATCTTCTGCAGCACCTGGATGAAGACACCGAACTTATCGATACCCTTCAGTTCGATCGTCTCCACAAACGACTGCACACGATGGGTGTTCCACGTCGCCTCGTAGATCCGTTTGCCGTAACTGCTCTTGAGCACCATCGCCACGTTGCAGTCAATCTTATGGATATGCATCGTGCCTTTCTCGTCGAGATAGCCCAACACCTCATCGCCCGGAATCGGATGACAGCAGGGACTGAGGATATACTCCTTGCCTAAGTTCTCATCCGTCAGGATGATCAGGTGCCGTCCTTTCTGCGGCTTGACGATCTCCTGCGGTGCACTTTCGCCTTTCGCCTCTATCCTTTCGCCTTTATCCTTCTTACCGATAAACGGCACATACGACAGCAGGCTTCGTCTCGGATATACGATCTCCCGGATGTTATCCAGCCGAATCGCACCTTGACCTATCTCCAGATATAACTCATCCGGTTTGTTCTTTTGGTAGTACGACAAGATCCGTGCCAAAGCCTGATCGTGGTTCTTGGCCAGGTCCTTATCCATCGCGACGGCGTCGTTGAACAGGCGCTCTCCGTGCTTGATATATTTGCGTTCTTCCTTACGGAAGTACTCATCCAGTCCGTTACGCGCCTTGGACGTCGTCACCATGTTATACCACTCCTTTTGGGGATGCTGGCTGTTGGACGTCAGGATCTCCACCTGATCACCGCCTTTCAACTGGTACGATAACGGCACCAGCGTGTGGTTGACTTTGGCACCCATACAATGCTCTCCGATCTCGGAATGCAGCATAAAGGCAAAGTCCAAAGCGGTGGATCCTGCCGGCATCGTCTTGATCTCTCCGGTCGGCGTGAAGACAAATACCTCTTGCGCAAACAGATTCAGACGGAAGTTACCGATGAAATCCATCGCGTTGGTGTCCGGGTGCGCTAAGACATCCTTGATCTCCTGCAACCACTTATCCAGTTCCGAATCGTCCGACACACCGGTCTTGTATTTCCAATGCGCCGCGTATCCGTGTTCCGCAATCTCGTGCATGCGGTCGGTACGGATCTGCACTTCAATCCATTCGCCGTGCGTTCCCATGACCGTCACATGCAAGGCCTCGTATCCGTTCGCCTTCGGCGTAGAGATCCAGTCGCGTATGCGTTCCGGGTGAGGACGGTAGAACTCCGTGATGGCCGAATAGATCATCCAGCACTGGTCTTTCTCACTCATCGTCTCGTGCGGCGTGAAGATGATACGAACGGCCATCAGGTCATACACGTCCTCAAAAGCACATTGCTTGCTCATCATCTTCTTCCAGATCGAATAGACGGTTTTGATACGCGCCTTGAGCGTAAAGGTATAACCCATTGAGGTGAGGCGTTCCCGGATAGGCTTGGCAAACTGCTCAAAACTCTCCAACTGCGACGCCTTTACTTCTTCCAGCTTGTCGTGTATCTCCTGCCAGGTCTCCGGATGCTCGTATTTGAAGCTCAGGTCTTCCAGTTCCGTCTTAATGGGGAACAGACCTAAGCGGTGCGCTAACGGCGCGTAGATATACTGCGTCTCACCGGCGATCTTGTATTGTTTCTCTTTCGGTTGAGCACCCAAGGTACGCATGTTATGCAACCGGTCGGCAATCTTGACCAGCACCACACGGATATCCTCGTTGATGGTGAGCAGCAGACGACGGAAGTTCTCCGCCTGTTCACTTGCCTGGTCTCCGAACACACCGCCGCTGATCTTAGTCAGACCACTCACGATCTGGGCGATCTTGTCACCAAACAGTCCGGCGATGTCCTCCACCGAATAATCGGTATCTTCCACCACATCATGCAACAACGCAGCACAGATACTCGTGCTACCTAAACCGATCTCACGCACACAGATACGCGCGACAGCAAGGGGATGCATGATATACGGCTCACCACTCAAACGACGCACCCCATAGTGCGCCTTATGAGCAAAATTGAACGCATGCGTGATAATCTCCACTTTCTGCCGGTGGGGAGTGTGCGCATAGTCGTCCAACAACGCCTCAAACTCGCGTTGAATCATTTGCTCTTCAGCCTCTGTGAACTCACTTTTCTGC
>Ga0352985_1006893_pt1 | contig 13114 bp, 6 predicted proteins | sample Cowrumrumenfluid_5_FD_205947 | JGI IMG/M metagenome (GOLD analysis project Ga0352985, IMG submission 205947) | Metatranscriptome of Cow rumen microbial communities from the University of Illinois at Urbana-Champaign, USA - Cow Y-1 rumen fluid... | ecosystem: Host-associated > Mammals > Digestive... | reverse complement strand
CACCAGACTCTAACCTATTTTAATATAAAAATTGTTATTAGTTAGATTTATTATTCCTACCGAATAATACCGTTACACCTGCTGAAACTCCCACCATCAATCCAAATATATATACAATCTTCATTGACGTATCACCTGTTGTTGGCTTATCACCATCAGTTGGTGGACTATTTTCAGGTCTTGAATCATCAATTGAAAGATCACTTGATTCTTCTAATGGACTTGGTTCAGGAGATGGCTCTGAAGAGGGATCAGAGGGATCAGGATCAGGCTTAGATATTTCAATTAAGTCAGCTTCACCATAAGCTTTAATATTTAATATGTACTTTTCAGGCATTATTCTTGCATTCTTTCCCAATGTTGTATCAACAACATCTTTTTCATCAGAAACATAATAGTCCCATTTCCACTCAAGTTCATAAACATCATCGCTATTAGCACTTATCAGATATACCCCTGAATCATAATCTGCTGATGTTACCCAAGAATCTTCTGTACCCAGAATGTAAGTATCGTTACATTTTATTCTTATATCTAAAGGAATGTCACAGTCATTTATATCTTCTATAACAACTTCACATTCTCTATCCTTCACACTTCTGTTTCTTACTGTAAAGGAATAATACCCATTCACACCTGGGTACATCAGCTGATTACCAAATTCGTTTCTCTCAAATAAATCAAATGTCGTACTATCAGACCAAGTATTGTCCTTATCAAAAACAGTTATCTCACTGTCCTTATAAGAACTTTCTGCAAATACAGTTATTCCAAATACAGATGATAACATTAGCGTTACTACAAACGCTAACACTCTTTTCATACTCATCATCTCCTAATTATCAGTATATTATAAATCGAGCGGTAAGGCTTGATTAAACAATATTAAAACAAACCCTACCGCTCTTTGTTATTAGTATGTAGCTTAGTCTACCTGAGTAGCAGATGCGTAAATAGATACCCTCAGATCTGTTGCCGCCTTAGCTGCTTCCTTGGCTGCTGCATCATCACTGTGGAGAGCAATATGAGCCTTCTTAGCAAGATCAGTATCGACATCATCACCTGCATTAGGTCCTGTCAGTTCATAAGCCCAATACCAATGAATGTTTACATCGAATACACCTTCAAGATCAGTTCCGGCATTTACAGGTTTTTCCTTATCACCCTTACCCGTTGATGCATCGATCTCATAAAAAGCATTACCATTCGCATAGTAATATACTGCCTTTGTCTTTGCAAGATCATCAAGATCACCAGAAATAGTCACCTCAGTAAGATTGAGACCATCAGCACCAAGACCTGACGGGTCATTTACTGTATACTTAGCACCTCTTGTGAGAGCTTCAGAATAGAACTTATCGTCTACACCATCAGCATCAGTATCAACGCCATAGATCAGCGGCACTGTTGATGCAGCATCTGTTCCGGAAAGCTGAGATACATTAAGACTTACAATAGCATCTGTCTCTGCATGAGACTTGCCATCCTCAGCGGCACCTGCTTCCATCTTAATCTCAAGACCACCATGAGTGCCAGGTGCAACGACTTTATCATCATTTACAGCTTCAACAGTATTGCCATCGATACCCTTAGTTGTGCCCATACCTGTTTCGCCTGAATAAGCACTTGAAAACAGTGAAACACCTTCTTTAAGCTCATCTGTCGTAAATGCTGCACCGCCGTCTTTCTTCACCTCTGCAGTAAAAAAGAATTCGGCAACACGAGGAGATTTGCTTCCGTCATCACCGTCAGTACCTGCAATACCAACATTCTGACGATACTTTGCAAGAGAACCAAAACCAATCGCAGAACCTGCAACCGCTGCAAGACATGCAATAGAAATAATCCTCACTGCTAAACCTTTTTTCGAAACTTTGCTAAAACTTGACATAATTCATACCTCTTTCTTTTGAATATTTTTTTTGCACCTTTATAAGTAAGTGCTACTTATATAGTAATCAGATTACTGATCTGAATCACTAACATTGTTTTCAGAGCCGTCTTCTTGCTCCTTGTTTGAACCTTTGATTTTCAAGTTTATGCTGTAAACAAGTGTATTATCTATCAAAAACAGTATCATCAGTATTGTTACTAACGATATAATACCATATATACTATTTATAAACTCAAAATAGTAAGCTCCCCTATCTATTTTCATTAGATATTTACTCTTTATTTGAGTTGAATATACTGTATTTCTATCTATTGTATTATTACTATCACCTTTGAACACAAAAGCACCAAGACCTGTCTTACTATCTATTTCCTTTTCGTACACCCTATGCGTTATATAATCTTTTCCATCAAAATAGGTTGCAATATCACCAACATTTAAGGCATCATAAACATCTCTCTCATTTAGATTCTGCGATACTACTAAATCATCAATGTTTATCTCAGGACGCATTGAACCTGATAAAATCACATAATAGCTTAGATTGCAGCATTTTAATAGTATAAACAAGCCAATACATAACAATAAAAACACAATCAGTATGATATATACAATAACTCTACCTATTTTTAATATTATTACACCTTTCATAAACAACCCTCTACTAATCTTGTTGCGTGTGCTGTCCTAAAACCCTACAATTAGGACAGCACTACACAACCTCGCAACATCAAATCTTGTTTACTCTTTCATTCTTAAAGAGAGATTTATTATAAGTTACACCCCAGTCAGAAGATACCGTTTCCTTTTCCAGATATACTACCAACTTAATACTCTGAGCATTAGCATAGGGTAATCTCAACCTATCTCCCTTTACAACTTTACTCGGAATCAGATAACCCTCTGAAGAACCACCTACAATCTTAACCTTAGCATTATACCCAGATGGAACTTGCACATCTATTGCATAATCACCCTGAGCTAATTTATAGAATGAGCTCTTCATATCAGATTCAGATGTACCAGTGTACAATTTTGTTTGTTGAAGAATAGCATCTGCACCATTCATATTCTTTATCTGAATTGCAGTATTACCGTTATCATTTAGAATCTCTCTGTAGAGTGACATCGTTTCATCACCATCATCAAACTCTATCGAGATATCTTTATTTCTAACAGTTGCGGTTATTGTTGTATTATAGTAAGCCACATGATTCTTCTTTATACTATCAGATTCATCATAATCCTGAGCAATTATTCTGAAATTATACCTTATGCCAACAGATAACTCACTTGCAGGATAACTGATATTCTTACTAAATACATGATTATCAACTCTTGACTCAAACACAGATACCCATTCTCCGTTTACTTTTTCTTGAAGAGTGGCTGTAGCAGGAACGTCCACCTTTATAGTATCACCACTACATGAGGGCTCTACACAGTTATTGATATAGAATGTATTAGTTTCATCCGAAGTGTTACTATAATCTATTACACCATCACCATAGATATCTACATCATTTGTAAGCTCTGTACTTAAAGTAGATATAGCAGATGTAACAAGAGTGTTATCCCAATTTACACTTATAGCTCTGTATATAGAAAGTTTTGTTTTTGATATTACAAAAGGATCTAATTCGATACAAAACTCTTCAGTTTCAATATCACTGGGCAGGTAATCAAGAGAAGATCTATAACTTCCAAATGACTCTGCTTTCGGTAATTTACCAAGATTTAAAACTGGAACAAATGTATAATAGTCATCTACAAACTCTTCTTCATTTAAATAGCCAGTTAATTTATCACTTGAATTTACTTCTGTACGAACATAGATAGAACCATTAGAAGAAAGACTAAATCTCATTCCACCCCAACAGGGATTTCTGACAGAATTATAAGTACTTATTGGATAAGCAGTATAAACCAACTCACCTGCACCATTATACACTTTTATGTATTTAATAGGAGAGGACTTGGTATTGGATAAAATGCTATCATAATCCATAGCAGAATTACTATAATCAGCATTAAAAGAAACTTTTAACTCATTTTGAGGAAGTATGTATGTTGACCCTGCAGATTGACCACCATTACTTGATATTATACCCTTTAAGGCGACCTTGTCTAACTTATTAGATATAGTTTTCTGTATCGAGTATGTTGCAACATCACCATTTTCAGCAGTTATATCAACCTTCTGTAACATCTTTGTCGGATAATATGTATCAATACCTTCAGGTTTAACATAATCACTAAACTCAACTGAATCCCATGCAAAAGATGGTCTACTATAATATGTACTATAATAGTTTTGACCATAAGGAACACTCTTATTTACTGATGCTTTAGAAGAATATGTAGCAGATGACATATATCTTGGATCAGTAAAATCTAAGTCTACTATCGGATTCAATGTAGCACCAACCTTTGTAGTAATCTCCTTAGAACTACTCGAATCGCTATGAAGAATATCTGACCTATTAAAATATTTACTCTTAATATAGTTTTCTGGACTCTTTTCCCTGTTTATTATAACCTTCAGCACTGTACAATAGGTATTATCAGAGCCATAATAAGGTAATCCTCTAATCTCTATTACATGTTCACCACCACTTAATAGTAGACTCGGACTTAATATTAAACTCTTATCAACCACATCTACTGTAGCACCGTCTTCAGAAATACTAAAATCAGAATTTCTTAAATTGCCTTTAGCTTTTATTGCACTATCAGTATATATTACATCATCTACATATACACTAAAATCCTTTATATTCTTAGAGCTAAATCCAAGACTCACTGTACTATTATTTGTTATTGCATTACCTTTTTGATACCCTACTATCCTTCCTTGCCATCTTTCTTCATACTTGTTTATATAAGCTCCGTCAGTAACATGATACATTTTAGTATTCATAGTGTACACAGGATATCTCCACTCTACACCATTTGACTCTGACACTCCGTATGATAATGTTGAATTATCATCAAAATCAGTAATAACATTTCCAGCATTCGCAAAGTATGCATCAGTTAATGATTTGGCATCACTTGAGATACCTGTAGGATATGAAACCTTGTAAACTGACCCGGATGGTAATATTGTCTTGGGAATTACATTCAAAACCAAAAGATTTGTTCTTCTACCATCCTCGGCAATGGCTATACCAAGCACTAATGAAAACTCATTATTCAGCATTTCTTCTGAAAGATGTAAATCAAAGGATTTATCGACACTAAACTCTTTGGATAAGAGAGCATCATTTTCATCATCAAATAAGTAGCTTATCTTTTCACCTAACCTATCTGATATTGCAGCATTATAAGCATCATCAGAATTGTAATCATCTCTTTTTATACCAGAATACATATTAGATATGACTACTGGTTCCTTAAATACCTTAAATGAGCTGTTTTTAGTAAGTATGAGAGGCTCACCATCATTACCATTAGCAGAAACATACACACCGTTTTCAGTATCAAATATATAGCCATTAACTTTAAACTTTATAAAGTCCATCTTAGATAAATCAAAATCATCTAATGGCATATACATTGACATCTCAGTAACAATAGTATTTGCAGGAATTACTCTCTTCTTACCAACTTTAATTCTTACAGGCTCTTGCCTACTAATCAAGGTTGATTTTTCAGATATTTGCTCGTTTGTACCTGTCTTTCTTGAATACTTATCAACAGATGACATAAATGGAGAATCATACAACGAACCAATCCATCCAAACTCTACCCATGTATTCTCATCTCTCTGCTTTAATTTAGTTGACAACAAGGTAGGTATTGACATATTGCCCCATTTTGTTTTTACTATCTTATCTTTATTTACATCAGTAATTTTTATGGAATCTTCTAAATTACCACCCAAATTACCAACGATAGTAAATGCATCTCCTAATTTCTCATAACCTGTCATTGTTACAGCATAAGCACCAGTCATACTTGGATAATTTTCCTTTATGTAAGAAGCTAATGCACCTCTTAACTCATCCTTATCCGCATATTCAAAATCCTTATCACCGCTGTACTGCAGTTTCTTAGATACCGAAAGATATTTATCCTCAGTTAAATTATAATACCTATAAGCATAACCTGGTTTAAGTATATCTTCAGGTGCATCAACACCATTCATATTTAAACCTGAAGTACAAGAAGTATTCACATTAACTATTGAGGGCTCATAATCTAAATAAGATACCTGCTTTTCTTCATCCCAACCGAGATACCCTGATATTGTTGCACCATAGAAATATTCTCTTGAACTTGTACCCTTTGAGTTTACAGTTATTGTACCATAATTCAAAACATTATGTACATTACATAAGGCTTTTACAGTATCGACATCCTGTCCCTCAATATGCACAAAACGATTAAACGGACGATAATAACTCGATGTGTAAACACCAATATTTAAGAAATCATAATCTGATGTTTCATCATTACTATCCGAATCATTAACTGTAACATTACCGTAGTTTATACCATTTGCTAACCTGTTAAATACATCGACAAGAGATGTTATAGTCACATTATTACCATAACTTAAATTAGCACCTGTTACTTCTATATTACCCCAGTTAATTAGCCCGTTCGCATCTTTTGTTTCACGACAAGATATTCCGCCAACCTTTATTACTGCCTCAGGGTCTTTAGATAAAACTAATACCTTTATATCACCAGTATTTATACAGTTAATAAGTACATCGTTTAAAGAACCAGTTATATTGCCTCCTACACCACTTACAAGTATATCACCATCAAAGGCTACATCAATATTGCCAGTATTGAGCATTCCTGTATCTGTTTGATTTATATCAAACTTACCACAAATACCACTTACTGTTAATATTGCATTATCATTACCATTAACTAAAACGGTAGATATATCAGATACCTTTATGTTTCCTGTATTTATAAACGATGTATTACTGTTTGTCTTGCTATCCTGATTTATACTTATAGCCAATACATTGTTTATATTAGATATGGATAAATTGCCGTAGTTTACAGCATTACATATAGTATACTTATTGTCCTCTGTGGGAGATGATGCAAACATTTCAGACCTAATATTAGCTATGGAAGAATCCTTGATAACTACATCACTTAAACCACAGCAAGTAGCCTGCAATGTTGATGATATATTAGCGTCATAAATAAGTAATGGAGCGTTACTATATTCAGAATAAGGTAACAATCTTAATACTTTCACATCCATATCATGAGCTAAAATTTTACCTGACGAATAGTAAACTATGAATTCATTTGCTTTATTGTTTCCGCCTAAATCCACATCTTCATATTTACCATTTATAAAAGGTATCTCAGATACTGTTACAGCATCAAAATCATTATTCGACAGAGCAAGCATTCCGTTACTTAACCTTACAGTACCAGAACAGTTTTTAACAGCAAGCAATGGATATACAGTATTAACAGAATCAAAATTAACAGTCCCATTCTCATACTCCTCATTATTATAAATAGGAACATAATCTTTTTTCCTATATCCAAGCTTACTACCTACTATACTTGACTTATCAAAAGCTACGTTTTCAAAAGTACAATTACCATAAAAAGCAGACTCAGTTAAATAAAATACAGTATTTTTTATAGCTACATCATGGATATTTACATCACCATAGTTAGTTGAATAGCAGATAAACATAGCATTATCTTTATTATCATAACCCAATGATGTGTATGAATTTGTATATCCAAGCATTCCTACTTCATCTTCGTTACTTGAATAAATCTCTACATTACCTACATTATAAGTATTATCGTCAATATGAGGATATCGTGATCCATATATATCCCTTATTACAGAAAAAGTAGAATATTCATTAGTAACATTCATCTTTATGTTACCATAATTCTTACCAATTGTATATCTATCAGAATATGGTGTTATTACACTTAAATTAGTAACTCCAGAAGTAGATATATCAGCGTAATTAATAAAATCATTTACACTATCAGCAATATATAAATTTTCTACTCCATCAGAAATATTGACTTTACCATAATTTTCGCAAGGACTGAAAATATTTCTCCTGAATACATATACATACTTTACAACTGCACCTGTATCATGGAAATTAATATCAGCATAATTAACACCTTCACCACTACCATAATATAACAGTGCAACATCCAACATAGTATCAGAATTTCCTTCTATTTCAAAAGTACCATTCATAATACCATCAACATCTTTACCCATACCGTAAATGTCAACAGTTGTAGTTGATAAAGTACGATTCAACGCATTTGCGTCAAAGCTGCCGAAGAATTCAGCATCTACAATGATTTTTCCATCATTGATTACATTCTTTGCTTTGTTAAATAATCTTGACCCTTCACACTTATATTTTGAATAAGACGGCTCATCTACTATAACATTATTTGCCTTCAAAGTACCTTTGAATAAGATATTCTCACCGGACATACCTTCAAAAGCACCTGATATGATACCATCTTCTGAAAATACAAGACCTGATATATTATCTTTAAAGATAGGAAATGCAGTATCAATATTACCACTATATACGCAATTTGACACATTATCTCCAAAAATATACTTCATAGCATGATTCACATCAAGAGTACCATCATAAACAGAATTAGATACGTTTTTACCCATACCCCTTATAGAATCTACCATATAAGCAGGAGTATAGATATAGTTGTATCCATCAGCACCATAACTTGATGAATACCTGTATGTATCAGCTGCCCTTGAATTAGTATTTCCTTGAGCATGAGTCTTAGAATAAGATACATCGTAACCTATGCAATATACATCTCCATCAACAATATTCGCATAAGAATCACATTTCGTTGACTCCTTGCCAAGCATGATGAGATCAAAATTATGACTACCGTAACCATTATTTTTACAATCGACATTGCCGCCTGAAGAACACAGATTAGCTTTCTTAGCAAAACAAATGTAACGTTCACCTTCATCTGCTGTATAACCATCTGGTCCAATTAACCTATTTTTAGATAATGTATCACTTGACCAATCATAAGATGAAGAATAATCAATGTTGAAGCTGTAATGGACATTAGTAATACTATCACCTAATATGAAAGTATAAAAATCCGTTTTATAATCAACATCTCCAAAAATATCAGTTGTTTCACATAATTCGGCTATATATGCAAAATCAGCATCTACATTAGCAACAAGATTTACATTACCGCCAATAAAGTAAATATTACTCCAAGAACCTTTACCACCACTAAATGACTTTGACAAAGCCCCATCTATATTCAGATTAAGAATACTGTAGCACTTAATTCCTGTACCTAAGTCAATATAGCTTGATATATCATCTTCATTAGTCAACTTACCATCTATATCAAAGTATCCTTTATCGCTACCATCATAGATATAATTACACATATCTATTGTATTCATAAGTACAAGACTTTCACCTTTACCATACTTAATAAAGTAATTTAAGTCTTCAGGAGTGTATATCTGATATTTACCTTCAGAATTAACAGTAGGCATATTATACAACCCAACAGTTGGATACTTACTTATAAACTTAACTGTATATGTAGAACTTCCAAAAGTAAATGGCTGAGCAACTCCAGATAAAGTCTCACCTTTTAATACAGAACTATCTTTAGTACCAATACCGTTAAAATTAACGATACTATCGTTGACCTTCAAATTAGTAACTGTACCTGTACTTGAACCTACTACATTGAAATACCCTTTATTAGTTGTTGTATAGTTTCCTGCGGCATTCTTAGTATTATATGAACCATACCCTGCTGCTGAGCAGTCCTTGATTGTACCTTTATTTGTTTTTACAAATGATAATTTACCTAAAACATTTGTAAAATCAGCATCAGATAACAAATTACCTTCATCGCCTGCATAGAAATTAAAAGCATACTCAATTTTGCAATTTTCAATTACACCCTTATTTGTATCACAAAATATAGGAGTATCTGTTGTATATGCATTATATTCCGATACATAACCATCAAATAATACATCTTTAACTTTTGCATTGGCACCTAACACCCCAAATACAGGCTTAGTACCGTCGTATAGATATATCTTACAATTATTTCCGTTTATTACTCCATTGAATGGATGTTTACTTGTACCAAGTGTGTAATTACGGCTACTTGCACCGGTTATTGACATATAATCATAGGATCTCGGATTTGTATAACCATATGAGCTCTGGGATTCAGGTGTTCCACCGAGATATACTTCAGCAGTAGAGTAGTATTTCTGCTCCTCTTCTGTACAACCATTACCATTTACTAAGTCACAGAAGTCTCTCCAATCTGATGACATTATAGATAATTTATTACCATATTCACTGGCAAATATTTCATCAGCTTTTGACTTATCAAAATTTACCCCTCTGCCTACTACATCTCTAAATGCAGATAATGTATACTCTTTACCTGAAACAACTACTTTACGTTCAGCAACTTCACCATTTACAAAATTAGGTAAATTTACATTTTTTAAAGTTACAAGATCTTCATCAGATACACCTGTACCATTAAAATTAGTATAATCATCATCTGCCCAACCTACAAGATACTCATTATCGCCGTTATCATCTTCAACCGTATAAGTATCTTCAGGGTGCTTGTTTTTCCACCTAATATAATAACAGTTTTCAACTGTTCCTTTATTCACAGTTGCTATTGGTTGAGGATCTGAGTATGATGCTTCAGTCATAGATACTTTTGCATAAAAATCGGCATACATACCCTTAATAGTTCCATAGTTTTCGGCTATACCACCTACTGTAGAATTAGACACAATAACCTTAGTATTTAACTTACCATTGATGTAGCAATCTTCTACTGTTCCATAATTTCTACCTGCAAGAACACCAACATCAGCACCAACTACATAAGGTAATTTAATATTACAATTAGTAATTCCAAGTCCCTTTACAGTACCATTCTTCCCTATATAACCGAACAGACCAAAATGTTCAACGCCACTATAAGTATTAGCAGAGTCGCCGCTTATATTTATATTAGAAATTTCAAACCCATTACCGTTGAACACACCATTAAAACTGTTGTTCTTAGTACCAATAGGAATAAACCTATTATTTGTAGATTTAATATTTCTTATAAGCTTATACGATGCTTTTGAATAGTAAGCTCTCTCTGAGTCTGTAGTACCATCAGTTCCATTTACAAGAGATGCTAACAAATCGAGTTCGTCAGAACTGACTATAAAAATTGTAACATCCTCTGTTGGAGCAGTAAACTCACTTCCAGCACCATAAGTTTCTCTGAATTTTGTTAACGGAATGCCTGTTGAGTTTTTATACCCTGTCTTTGCCACAAAGTCTTCATAAGAGGGCAACTTGTTTATTGTCTTTACACCACTTACACCCTCTACTATTGCATTATAAAAATCCTCATCATAAGAAAATTCAGGTTTATATCTATTGCCTTCACTTTCTTTAGTAGGAATAACAACTTCTTCATCACCTTCAGCAGCACTGACACCCATTGAAACAGGGATTGAACTAATTACCATACTTACAGATAAGATGGTACTGAAAACTTTTAAGAAGTTATTCTTAATTCTTCTTTTCTTCAAAGCAACCTACCCCTTTCTTAAGTCCACGGGAACTTTTCGAGATTCCATAAATCTTCTGCCTGATTCCACTGGACAGCTTCAACCACAACTGAAATATCCACAAACTGTGACTTATGAGCCTCATTATCAATGAGATTGCCCGCATCTGCTCCTGCATCAAATTTTCTTATAGATACATAATTTGCAGAATCACCCTCAAGTACATCTTTACAATAAATATATCCATCATCTGAACGATTATCATAAAGATTATCAGCAAGAGTGTATTTTGAGAGCTGTTTTGGTGTAATTACATCTTCTTCGCCCTCTTTGTGTTGCCAAGACTCTGTGATTTTAAATCTGTAGTAACATTTTCCCTGACCTGTGTACTGAACATTAAACTTAAGACTATTGTAATCTTCTGCATTTAAGCGTACAACTCCGTGACTACTCGCTAAATCTCCAGAACTAACAGTCTTTTCATTACCATCAGTATCATTGTATGTAAACGAAAAGTCCACATTAAAATCCTGAAGGTTAGCTGTATATGACCCGTCAACAGCATCAGTATACTTAGCATTAGAGTACATCAATATGGAGTTTACAGATATGGCTGAAATTAATGCCAACCCTGCACATATAGATGCCACTGTTAATACCTTTCTCTTTTTATCTGTCACCTCTTACACCTCCAATCTTAATCATACTGATCAAATGAATAGTTTATTGCAAAACGTTCAGACGGCACACCTTTTACAAGCTCTGTAAGCATCTTGCCTTCTTCATCTGCAATGCCATCATTATCTTCATCTGTAAACACGGCATCGTGTTCAGACCAGATTATCATTGAGTATGTCTTTGTTTCACCTATATCAACTTTATCATAATCCTTATTTAAGGAATCGACATAAGCTCTTACATCGTCAATACTATTCAATGTAGAATCTGTATATAATGCACCCAACACATTGTTTTCAACATTAGGCACTATTACATAGAAAACTCTGTTATCATTCAATTCTTTAGTAACTGACATATTACATTTTACTGCAACTTCAGAATTGTTCTTAACAGTTATTGTGTGCATCTGATATGCTCCCTCTTTAAAAGAGTTAGCCTTATAAGAATCACCAATCTTTTCTATGTCAGATACTTTTGTTGTTGCATACGCCTTGAAATCAACTGTTGTATCAGAATTACCATCAACTGAAACATCAAAGTAAGCAACCCTGTTATTAGTATTATCACTACCACTACCCTTACTGAATAAACCAAACAGACTCGCATTCTTAGAGTATGAAACAACAACCCCAGTTATCAACAACAGCAACATAACAATTGAAGCAATTGTGATTACTAATACTGATTTACTGCTTTTCAACTTATTCACATGAACTACTCCTTTCATAATAGATTTTTATTTCGAAAGACCTCCTATGGAAATCCTTCGTATATATTGCCTATATACAAAGCACCCACTACCTTTCTTTATAATTATATACATTTCCTACATATCGCAGTTGACATATATATTTAAATCTAATACTATCTAAAATCTATTTAACAATACATAACAAAATATTCCAAACTAATAATATATTATAATAATG
>Ga0352985_1025411_pt1 | contig 13804 bp, 26 predicted proteins | sample Cowrumrumenfluid_5_FD_205947 | JGI IMG/M metagenome (GOLD analysis project Ga0352985, IMG submission 205947) | Metatranscriptome of Cow rumen microbial communities from the University of Illinois at Urbana-Champaign, USA - Cow Y-1 rumen fluid... | ecosystem: Host-associated > Mammals > Digestive... | reverse complement strand
CGGACCCTTGACATAAACCTCGACTCTCTTGAGACCATGCTCCTTTGCGGCGTTGGCGGCAGTTTCGGCTGCTGACTGTGCCGCGAAGGGAGTGGATTTCTTGGAACCGCGGAAGCCGAGTTCGCCGGCGCTTGCCCAAGAAATCACGTTGCCCTGAGTATCGGTGATGGTAACGATAGTATTGTTGAAAGTAGACTGGATATGCACTGCTCCGCTTTCGATGTTCTTACGTTCGCGGCGTCTGCGTGTTGCGGCGCCCTTTTTGGCTGTAACCTTTGCCATAATTTGCTTACCCTCCTACTTACTTCTTCTTGTTTGCAATGGTCTTCTTGGGACCCTTGCGCGTACGTGCGTTTGTCTTGGTTCTCTGACCTCTTACGGGAAGACCCTTGCGATGACGCACACCGCGATAGCACTGAATATCGATGAGTCTCTTGATATTCAGATTGAGATTACGGCGAAGGTCGCCTTCCACTATCAGATTGTGATCGATATAATCGCGGAGTTTCTTTTCGTCTTCCTCCGTGAGATCGCGGACTCTGGTGTCAGGATTAACACCTGTCGCAGCGAGAATTTCGCTTGCTTTTTTGCGGCCGATACCGTAAACATAGGTAAGACCGATTTCTACCCTTTTGTCTCTGGGCAGATCAACACCGGCTATACGAGCCATTCGTTAGACACCTCCAAAAATTGCGTCGGGATCAGCCCTGACGCTGCTTGTGCTTGGGATTATCGCAAATGACCATAACGCGACCCTTGCGCTTTATGATTTTGCACTTCTCGCAAATTTTCTTTACAGAAGGTCTGACTTTCATTTGTATTTGCCTCCCTTATACTAATGCTCCGTTTTTACTTGGAGCGCCATGTGATTCTGGCCTTGGACAGGTCATAGGGAGACATCTCCATCTTGACGCTGTCGCCGGGCAGTATTTTGATATAATTCATTCTCAGTTTGCCTGAGATATGTGCCAGAACTTCGTGACCGTTCGGCAGTTCTACCTTAAAGGTAGCGTTCGGAAGCGCTTCCTTGACGATACCTTCTACTTCAATTACGTCTTCCTTAGACATAAGAATAACCTCCTCGGAACAATGATAACGTGTAATGCATGATCATACGCATTGTGTCTTACAGGATGCTTCCATGCCCCGGATCAGTCCGGATCGGGCATGGTCAGAATCACGGGGCCATCGGCAGTTATTGCCACGGTATGCTCGAAATGAGCCGAAAGGCTTCCATCCGAAGTGACGACCGTCCAGCCGTCGCTGAGCTGCCGGACGCCGGGGGAGCCTGCGTTAATCATCGGCTCAATGGCAATGACCATGCCTTCATCAAGGCGGATGCCCCTGTGAGGAGTTCCGTAATTCGGTACGCAGGGATCTTCGTGAACACTTGCGCCTACTCCGTGGCCGGTGTATTCCCTCACCACCGAGTAACCGCGAGCCTCGGCATACTTCTGGACAGCGTGGCCTATATCGCCCGTGCGGTTGCCTTTGACCGCCTGCTTGATGCCAAGATAAAGGCTCTCGCGGGTGGTGTCGAGCAGACGCTGCGCTTCGGGGGTGATATCCCCGCAGGCGAAGGTATAGGCTGAATCGCCGTGATATCCGTGGATGTACGCGCCGACATCGACGCTCACGATGTCACCGCCGCGGATAATTACGTCCTTGCTGGGTATGCCGTGGATGACCTGATGATTGATTGAGATACACGCGCTTCCTTTGAAACCGTACAATCCGAGGAAAGAGGGCTTGGCGCCTTCTCCCTCGATATAACGGCGAATAACAAGGTCAAGCTCCTTGGTGGACATTCCGGGTTCGATAGCCCTGCCTGCCGCCTTGAGAGCGTTGCCGGTTATTCTTCCTGCTTCTCGCATGAGCATGATTTCTCTGCTCGTTTTCTGAATAATCATATTGTGAATAATCAGTCTTCGAGAGCGCAGAAGGTACGATAAGTTGTTTCAGCGACAGTATCCTGACCGTCGACCACGCGGAGAAGACCCTTCTTGGCATAGTACTCCTTGAGAGGCTCAGTCTGCTCGTGATAGACCTTGAGTCTGTCGGCAACTGTATCGGGGTGGTCATCCTTACGCTGGATCAGGGTGCCTCCGCACTTGTCGCAGACGCCTTCCACAGCCGGCTTCTTGGAAACCAGGTGATAGGAGCTGCCACAGGATTCGCAGACACGGCGACCTGACAGTCTGGATGCGATAACCTCATCGGCGACGTTGATGTCGAGCACTCTGTCGATCGAGACGCCCATGCTGTCAAGTGCCTCGGCCTGAGCGATCGTTCTCGGGAATCCGTCAAGGATGAAGCCGTCGGCGCAATCTTCCTTGGCAATGCGCTCCTTGATGATGTCGATGACGACTTCATCAGGAACCAGCTTGCCGCTTTCGATGAACGACTTGGCTTTGAGACCGACCTCAGAGCCGCTTTTCAGCGCTTCTCTGATAATATTGCCCGTAGAGATCTGCGGGATATGAAGGGCTTCGGAGATTTTCTCTGCCTGAGTGCCCTTGCCGGCGCCGGGAGCGCCCAAAAGTATAATCTTCATATTTTGTATCATCCCTGTCCTTTAGATAATAGGTCATGTACCGCAAACCTGCGGTTGATCAAATGAACGCTTACGCTTTTAATTAGTCAAGAAAGCCCTTGTAATGGCGCATGAGCATCTGGCTCTCGATCTGGGAAACAGTCTCGAGCGCGACGCCCACCAGAATCAGTACCGACGTGCCGCCGAAGCTGATATTGACCTTGGTGAAGAAGCTGATCACGATAGGAAGAACAGCCACCACGCTCAGGAAAAGCGCGCCGATAAGAGTAATGCGGTTGATTATCTTGCTGAGATAGGCGATGGTGTTCTTACCGGGACGAATGCCGGGGATAGCACCGTTATTCTTGTGAAGATTATTGGCTATTTCAATCGGATTGTACTGAATGGTTACATAGAAGTAAGCAAACGCGATAATCAGAAGGAAATAGATAAACGCGTAAAGCAGGGAATTGCTGTCAAATACGCTCCACACCTTGTACCAGAAGGATTTGGGATATTCCTTGCCTCTGAAAACCAGCATCTTGACGGTTGCGGGAACCGAGATGATGGTGGAAGCGAAGATGATGGGCATAACACCGGACATATTGACCTTGATAGGTATGAAGGTCTTCTGACCGCCGATCATCTTTCTGCCCTGCACACGCTTGGCGTACTGAACGGTGACTCTGCGCTCCGAGTTCTGCATGAACACGATGAACCAGATGATGAGCAGGAAACCGATGACCATACCGGGAATGGCGAAATAGTAACCCTTGCTGCCTTCTCTTGCCATCTTCCACCAGAGTCTGAGGGTGTTGAACACCTTGGGACCGCTGGCGACGATGCCGGTAAAGAGGAGAATGGAGATACCGTTGCCGATACCCTTTTTATTGATCTGCTCGCCAAGCCACATGACAAGCGCTGTGCCGGCGCAGAAGCATGTGACGATAAAGACCGAGACGAATGTGTTCTGCCAGCCTTTGTACTGGAAGACGACATTGTTGCTCTTGAGCATGAGGAAGTACATAGCGCCCTGGAACACACCGAGACCGATTGTGGTCGCGCGGATGATGTTGTTGAGCTTCTTGCGTCCCTCAGCGCCTTCCTTCGCCATCTTCTCGAGGGGAGGAATGGCGACTGTGAGCAGCTGAATAATAATCTGCGCCGTGATGTAGGGACCGATGCCCATCGCGAAGAGCGTCGCGTTTTCAAACGCTCTGCCCGAGAGCATATTGAGGTAGCTGATGATGTTGCCCGTATCGCCAGCGTCGGTAACCGTTTTCATCATTTCCTTGAGAGCCTCAGCGTCGATGAAAGGAACCGGAATAGCGGTGCCGATACGGAAAATGAAGACGATAAGAATGGTGTAGAGGATTTTCTTACGCAGATCTGGGATAGTAAAAGCATTTCGGATTGTCTGAATCACTTTTACATCACCTCTGCCTTTCCTCCTGCAGCCTCGATCTTCTGAGCTGCCGATTTAGTGAAAGCGGCTGCCTTCACGGTAAGGTTCTTTGTAAGCTCGCCGTTGCCGAGAATTCTGACGCCGTCAAGCTCCTTCTTGATGATGCCCATAGCGATGAGAGCGGCAGCGTCTACTGTTGCGCCTGCCTCAAAGACATCGAGTCTGCCAACATTGACCTCTGCATACTGCTTTGCAAAGATGTTGTGGAAGCCTCTCTTAGGAATTCTTCTCTGGAGAGTCATCTGACCGCCTTCAAAACCGGGACGCATGCCGCGGCCTGCTCTTGCCTTCTGACCCTTGTGACCCTTGCCGGCTGTCTTGCCGTTGCCTGAGCCATGTCCTCTGCCGATGCGCTTGACGTCACGGCTGGAACCTTCGGCGGGAGAAAGATTGCTTAATTTCATTGTCTTCGCACCTCCTTGCGTTATGCTTCGGTTACCTCGATGAGGTGGATTATTTTGTTGATCTTGCCCTGTGTCTGGGCGTTGTCGGGCTGAACGGTGGTATCGCCCGGCTTCCTGAGACCGAGGGAATACGCGGTAGCGATCTGGTCCTTCTTGGAGCAGATAAGGCTCTTTTTAAGTGTAATTTTCTTAGCCATGATGCGTACCTCCGATTAACCCACGATTTCTTTGACGGTCTTGCCTCTGACGACAGCGACCTCCTCCGCGGTGCGGAGACTTGCGAGACCCTGAACTGTGGCTCTGACAACATTGTAGGGGTTGTTGGAACGCAGAGCCTTGGTTCTGATGTCCTTTACGCCGGCAGCCTCGAGAACGGCACGGACAGGACCGCCCGCGATAACGCCGGTACCGGGTGCGGCGGGCTTGAGCAGGACCTCGCCTGCGCCAAACTTGCCGATAACTTCGTGCGGGATGGTCGAACCCTTGAGAGAAACCCTGATGAGGTTCTTCTTGGCGTTCTCGATGCCCTTGCGGATAGCGTCCGGAACTTCGCCTGCCTTACCGATGCCGAAGCCGATAATGCCCGCACCGTCGCCTACGACGACGAGAGCTGCGAACTTCATGATGCGGCCGCCCTTAACTGTCTTGGAAACGCGGTTGATTGCTACAACCGTTTCGTTGAGCTCCATTTTGGATGCGTCAATTCTTGCCAAAGTAGCTCCTCCTCCTTAGAACTTGAGTCCACCCTCGCGGGCGCCTTCGGCCAGTTCCTGTACACGGCCGTGATAAATGTATCCGCCTCTGTCGAAAACGACTTCCTCGATGCCCTTCTGGAGAGCTATCTCGGCGATTCTTCTTGCCGACCTTGCGGGCTGCTTCCTTGTTGCCGCCGTTGCCCTCGAAATCCTTGTCGAGAGTGGAAGCGGAGCAGAGCGTTACGCCCTTTGTATCATCGATGATCTGAGCATAGATGTTAGCAGAGGAGCGAAATACATTGAGACGGGGGCATTCAGCTGTACCCGAAACTTTGCCGCGGACTCTCTTGTGGCGGCGGATCCTTGCCTTGTTGGTATCAACCTTTTTAACCATTTCAGATTCACTCCTTTACTTACTTCTTCTTGCCTTTACCGGTCTTGCCTTCCTTCTTGCGGACGTACTCACCGGCATATCTTATACCCTTGCCCTTGTAAGGCTCAGGCGGACGCTTTTCTCTGACTTCGGCGGCAAACTGGCCAACCTGCTGCTTGTCGGGACCGGAGATAACGATCTTGTTTGCCGTGGGGCATTCGATCGTGATACCGGGAACTTCAGGCATGATGACCTTATGCGAAAATCCGAGGTTCATAACAAGCTCCTTGCCCTGCTTCTGAACCCTGTAGCCTACGCCGATAACTTCAAGCTCCTTGGAATAACCCTTGCTGACGCCCTCGACCATGTTGGCGATGAGTGTGCGGGTAAGACCATGGAGCGAACGGTTGAGCTGCTCGTCGTTGGGACGCTCTACCTTGATCTCAGCGCCCTCTACCTTGATCTCCATGTTGGGATGGAAAGTCTTGGTAAGTGTGCCCTTGGGACCCTTGACTGTAACAGTCTGACCGTCGACTTTAACTTCTACGCCGGCCGGAATAACGATAGGCTTTCTGCCAATACGTGACATCTGTTCGCCACCTCCTTACCAAATGTATGCGAGGACCTCGCCGCCGACATTCTCGGTTCTGGCCTTCTTGTCGGTCATAATGCCCTTGGAAGTGGACAGAATGGCGATGCCGAGACCCTTGAGAACCTTGGGCATATCCTCTACGCTTGTGTAAACTCTGAGACCGGGCTTGGAAACTCTCTTAAGACCGGTGATTGCGGGCTGCTTGCCCGCGCCGTACTTGAGAACGACCCTGATGGTGCCCTGAGAATTGCTCTTGTCATCGATGACTGTATAGCTCTTGACATAGCCTTCGTCGACAAGGATCTGGACAATAGCCTTCTTCATATTGGAAGCGGGAATGTCCACTGTTTCGTGCTTCGCCGTGCTGGCGTTGCGAATTCTTGTGAGCAGGTCTGCAATTGTATCAGTAATCTGCATTTACTTTTTCCTCCAATCCGGCATTACCAGCTTGCCTTTTTGACACCGGGGATCTGACCCTGGTGAGCAAGCTCTCTGAAGCAGATACGGCAAACGCCGTACTTGCGGAGATAAGCATGCGGCCTTCCGCAAATCTTGCAGCGATTGTATGCTCTGGTGGAGAACTTGGCAGGTCTCTGCTGCTTGACCTTCATAGACGTCTTTGCCACAATAATACCTCCTTATTTCGCGAAGGGAGCGCCCATCAGTCTGAGGAGCTCTCTGCCTTCTTCATCTGTCGTTGCTGTGGTTACAAAGCAGATATCCATACCTCTGACCTTGTCGATCTTGTCGAACTCGATTTCGGGGAAGATGAGCTGCTCTTTGAGACCCATATTGTAGTTGCCTCTGCCGTCGAACGCGTTGGGGTTGATTCCTCTGAAGTCTCTGACGCGGGGAAGCGCGACATTGAAGAGTCTGTCGAGGAATTCGTACATCCTGTCGCCTCTGAGGGTGACCTTGACGCCGATGGTAACGCCTTCTCTGAGCTTGAAGTTAGCAACCGACTTTCTGGCGCGGCAGATGGTGGGATGCTGACCGGTGATGGTCTCGATATCCTTGACGATCGCGTCGATGACCTTGGAATTGTCCTTAGCCTCGCCGCAGCCGACGTTGATGACGATCTTGTCGAGCTTCGGGATCTGCATAGGGCTCTTGTAACCGAATCTCTCCATGAGAGCGGGAGCGACCTCGCTCTTGTAGAATTCCTTCATTCTAGCCATGATTTACTTACCTCCCTTGCTTAAAGCGTCTTGCCGCACTTGGCGCAAATGCGCACCTTGCCGTCGTCCGTCATCTTGTGGGCAACGCGCACAGGCTTCTTGCAGCTTGAGCAGTAAATCTGAACCTTGCAGGCGTACATAGGAGCCTCGGCTTCGACAATGCCGCCTCTTTCGCCCGCCTTGCGGGGCTTGACGTGTTTCTTGACCTTGTTGAGGCCTTCCACGATGATTTTGCCTTCCTTGGGGCTGACTACCAGCACCTTGCCGGTCTGGCCCTTGTCGTCACCGCTGATAACCATAACGGTGTCGCCTGCTCTAACGTGAAGCTTTTTTGCCATGATGTCAACCCTCCTTACAGTACTTCGGGAGCGAGGCTGAGAATCTTGAGGTACTCGTGGTCGCGGAGCTCTCTTGCGATGGGCCCGAAGATACGTGTGCCTCTGGGATTCTTGTCGTCCCTGATGATAACTGCTGCGTTCTCATCGAAGCGGATGTAGGTGCCGTCTGCACGGCGAACTCCGCTGCGTGAACGGACGATAACCGCCTTGACGACGTCGCCCTTCTTTACAACGCCGCCGGGTGCTGCTTTTTTGACAGAGCACACGATGACGTCGCCTATATTACCGAATTTTCTGCCGGTACCGCCAAGCACGCGGATGCACATAAGTTCCTTTGCACCCGTATTGTCGGCTACCTTCAGAAGAGTCTGCTGCTGAATCACAGTGCTTTTCCTCCTTTGAATAAGACGAAATTACTTCGCCTTCTCGATGATTTCAACCAGTCTCCATCTCTTATCCTTAGAGAGAGGACGGGTCTCCATAATGCGAACACGGTCGCCGACACCGCACTGGTTCTCTTCGTCATGAACCTTGAACTTAACGGTGCGCTTGACTATCTTCTTATAAAGCGGATGGGGAACGGAGTCTTCGACGGCGACAACGATGGTCTTATCCATCTTATCGCTGACAACTCTGCCCACTCTGGTTTTTCTAAGATTTCTCTCGCTCACAGTCGTTTCCTCCCTTTCCTTATGCGTTCTCTCCGGCGAGTTCGATCTCGCGGAGAACGGTCTTGATTCTAGCGATTTCCTTCTTGACGACCTTCAGGCGCATAGGATTATCGAGCTGGTTGACTGCGTGCTGGAAACGCAGGTTGAAAAGCTCATCCTTGAGTTCGGCGAGCCTTGCATTCAGATCAGTGACTGACATATCTCTTACTTCAGAAATCTTCATTACTGCTCACCGCCTTCTTCCTTCTTGACAAACTTGCAGCGGACAGGAAGCTTATTGGATGCGAGACGGAGAGCCTCGCGCGCAATATCCTCGCTGACGCCTGCTATCTCAAACATAACTCTGCCCGGCTTGACAACCGCCACCCAGTACTCGGGCGAGCCTTTACCGGAACCCATTCGGGTTTCAGCGGGCTTTTCGGTGATGGGCTTGTCGGGGAAAATCTTGATCCAGACCTGACCGCCTCTCTTGATGTATCTGGTCATAGCGATACGGGCAGCCTCTATCTGGTTGGAGGTGATCCACGCGGGTTCGAGGGACTGAAGTCCGTACTCGCCGTGGGAAACAAAATTGCCTCTCAGAGCCTTACCGGTCAGACGACCTCTCTGGACTCTGCGATATTTAACTCTCTTAGGAAGCAGCATTATTGATTTCCTCCTTCCCTGCGCTGGGGTCTTCTGTTGCCGTCGTTTCTTCTCTCGCCGTCGTTTCTTCTCCTCGGTCTTTTGTCACCGCGGTCGTTTCTCTTGGGCTGAGGAAGTTCGGGGCGCTTGAAGGTGCCGTCCTTATCTCTGAGGACCTCACCGTTGTAGATCCAGACCTTGACGCCCACGATACCGTATGTGGTGTGAGCCTCGGCGAATCCGTAGTCGATGTCGGCACGGATTGTCTGGAGCGGTGTGGTGCCTTCCTTATACATTTCGCTTCTGGCGATTTCCGCGCCGCCCACGCGACCGGAAAGCATGATCTTGATACCCTTGACGCCGGCGTTCATGGCTCTGCCGATGCTCATCTTCATGGCACGGCGGAAGCTTACGCGCTTCTCAAGCTGGAGAGCGATGCTCTCGGCAACCAGAGTGGCGTCAGCGTCGGGAACCTTGACCTCGACGATATTGATAGATACGGGCTTGCCGATCTTCTTCTCGCACTGAGCGCGGAGCTTGTCGATTTCCGCGCCCTTCTGACCGATGACGATGCCCGGCTTTGCGCAGAAGATGTGAATGCGGACCCTGCCGGATACGCGCTCTATTTCGATTTTGGGAACGCCGGCTGCCTTAAGCTGCTCCTTGAGCATCTTACGGAGGTTGTAGTCCTCGACGAGAGTATCGGCGAAGTCCTTCTTGCCTACATACCAGCGAGAATCCCAATCCTTAATCACGCCTACTCTGAGGCCGTGAGGATGAATTTTCTGACCCATGTGCTTACCTCCTCAATCAGTCTTCCTTTTCCGCTACCACGAGGGTAACGTGTGATGTCTTCTTGTCTATGCGGTATGCTCTGCCCTGAGCTCTGGGACGCATACGCTTGAGGATCGGTCCGGAGGTTGCGAAGCACTCCGACACATAGAGCTTATCCTCATCCATGTTGAAATTGTTGGTTGCGTTTGCCACGGCTGACTTGAGGAGTTTCTCAAGATACTCGCAAGCAGCCTTGGGCGTATTTCTCAGAATTGCCTGAGCTTCCTTAACAGGCTTGTTTCTGATAAGGTCAAGCACAATCTGAACCTTTGTGGGAGAAATGCGAGCGTATCTAAGCTCTGCTCTTGCTTCCATTTCAGTACACTCCTTTCAAGCTGCTTACTTCTTGCTGGTCTTGCTGCCGGCGTGACCTCTGAAGGTTCTGGTGGGGACAAACTCGCCGAGCTTGTGACCGACCATTTCCTCTGTGACGAACACCGGAACATGCTGTTTGCCGTTGTGGACGGCAATTGTGTGGCCTACGAAATCAGGGAAAATTGTGGAAGAACGGCTCCATGTTCTGAGCACGACCTTCTCGTTGTTAGCATTCATTTCCTGGATTCTTTTGAGCAGCACCGGCTGCACGAAAGGACCCTTTTTAACGCTTCTACCCATGGTTAATCAAAGTCTCCTTTCTCAGATTACTTGCCGTTTCTGCGTCTTACGATCATCTTGTCGGAAGCCTTCTTGGTAGGTCTGGTCTTATAACCCAGAGCAGGCTTGCCCCAAGGAGTGCAAGGACCGGGACGTCCGACCGGGCTCTTGCCTTCACCACCGCCGTGCGGGTGATCGTTCGGGTTCATGACGGAACCTCTGACAGTCGGTCTCCAGCCCATCAGGCGCTTGCGGCCTGCCTTACCGATCTTGACATTCTCATGGTCGATATTGGAAACCTGACCGATGGTTGCCATGCAGTCAGCGGAGACGTTTCTCAGTTCGCCGGAGGGCAGTCTGAGAAGCGCGTAGCCGTTTTCCTTAGCCATCAGCTGAGCCTGGATGCCGGCTGCTCTGGCGAGCTGTGCGCCTCTGCCGGGATAAAGCTCGATGTTGTGGATAAAGGTACCGGTAGGAATGGAAGAAAGCGGAAGCGCGTTGCCGGGCTTGATGTCGGCTGCTGCGCCGCTTACGACTGTATCACCCTTCTTGAGGCCGTGAGGCGCTGTGATGTATGCCTTGGTGCCGTCCTCGTACTGGATGAGCGCGATGAACGCCGAACGGTTGGGATCGTATTCAATGGACTGCACGGTAGCGGGCATATCCGCCTTCTGGCGCTTGAAGTCGATGATTCTGTACTTTCTGCGAAGTCCGCCGCCTCTGTGACGGACGGTGATTCTGCCGTAGCTGTTTCTGCCGGAATTCTTCTTGAGCGGGGCGAGAAGGCTTCTCTCGGGAGATACCTTATCGAGCTGTGAAGAATAATCGGTAACAGACATGTTGCGGCGGCCGTTGGTAGTCGGCTTATATGTCTTGATAGCCAAATTAATTCACTCTCCTGTTTATTGGCTTAGCGGAGCTGCCATCATGCTCCATACATTGCCTTTATAAAAATGGATTACATCAGACCCTCGAAGAATTCGATGGGCTTGGAATCGGGTGAAAGTGTGACGATGGCCTTTTTCCATGCGGGGGTGTAGCCCTCGTATCTGCCCTGACGACGATGACGTCCTCTGACGTGCATTGTATTTACCTTGATGACCTTGACGCCGGGGAAGCAGGCTTCCACAGCCTTGGCGATCTCGATTTTGTTGGCATTCTTGTCAACCTCAAAGGTGTACTTGATGCTTTCGCCTTCAGCGACCTGCATACCCGCCATAGACTTCTCGGTGATAATCGGGCGGATGATAATGTCCTTCGGATTCATTAGCAGTAAACCTCCTCGATCTGTGCTACGGCGTCCTTGACGACAACGAACTTGTCAGCGTTCACGATGTCATAGACATTGAGTGTGTTGACAAGAGCTGTCCTGACACCGGGAATGTTTCTCGCGCTGGCGACAACAAAATCGTTCTTCTCAGGCATAACGAGCAGAACCTTACGGTCCGCGCCGATTGCCGCGAGCATATCAACGACTTTCTTTGTCTTGTACTCGCCCATGCTGAAGGAGTCAAGGACGATCATATCGCCGTCCGCGACCTTAGCGGAGAGAGCGGACTTCATAGCGAGTCTGCGGAGCTTCTTGTTGAGTGTGTAGCGGTAGCTTCTGGGCTTGGGACCGAGAGCGATGCCGCCGTGTCTCCACTGGGGAGAACGGGTGGAACCCTGTCTTGCGTGACCGGTTCCCTTCTGGCGCCATGGCTTCTTGCCGCCTCCGGAAACTTCGCCGCGGGTCAGGGTGCTCTGTGTGCCCTGACGCTGATTGGCGAGGTAATTGACTACTACAGCGTGAACAGCCGCTTCATTGGGTTCGATACCGAATACTTCTTCGGAAAGCTCCATGGTGCCGACCTTTTCATTGGCTGTGTTTACTATTTCGATGCTAGGCATAAATTATTCCTCCTCCCTTATGCTTTGACGCTGTCGCTGATGAGCACAACGCCGCCCTTAGGACCGGGAACTGCGCCCTTGATGGCGATGAGGTTGTTAGCAACATCGATCTTGACAACGGTGAGGTTCTGTACGGTAACTCTCTCGCTGCCGAGATGACCGGACATCTTCTTTCCCTTGAAAACTCTGGAGGGATCGGAGCAGGCGCCGATGGAACCGCCGTGACGGTGAACAGGACCTGTACCATGGCTCTCCTTGAGTCTGCCGAAGTTCCAGCGCTTGATAACGCCGGCCCAGCCCTTACCTTTGCTGATACCGACAACGTCGACCTTGTCGCCGGTTGCGAAGGTGTCCGCCTTGATGATATCGCCGACGTTCATGCCGTCGATCGAATCAAAGCGGAACTCTCTGAGATACCTCTTGGGCGCGACGCCGTTCTTCTGGAAGTGTCCGGCGAGCGCGAGAGTGATGTTGCTGGGCTGCTCCTGATGCTTCTCGCTTCTGGAGCTCTTCTTGCCCTTTCTGTACTTGAGCTTGATTTCTCCGAAGCCCATCTGAACGGCGTCATAGCCGTCCGTCTCGACTGTTTTCATCTGTGTGATCACACAGGGACCGGCTTCGATGACTGTTACAGGGATCACATTGCCCTTCTCGTCAAAGATCTGGGTCATGCCGAGCTTTTTGCCGATAATACCTTTCTGCATTTTTCTGCCTCCTATGATGGTTATTGGTTGAAACGCGGGTATTGCGCGCTACAACTTGACCTCGACTGCCGTTGGTTGGAAACGGTCAAGCCTCGATTACAGCTTGATTTCGATTTCAACGCCTGCAGGGAGCTCTAATCCTTTAAGAGCCTCCACAACTTTGTTGGAAGGTCTCAGGATGTCAATAAGACGCTTGTGGGTTCTGTACTCGAACTGCTCTCTGCTGTCCTTGTACTTGTGAACCGCACGCAGGATCGTAACGATTTCCTTGTCGGTGGGGAGCGGAACAGGTCCGGAGACCTGCGCGCCCTCGCGCTTTGCGGCGTCTACGATCTTCTGTGCCGCCTGATCGGCGAGAGAATGATCATAGCTCTTGATTCTGATCCTGATTTTTTCCTTGACTGCCATAAATAAAGTCGCCTCCTATAATATTTTGCGGCGGGCCGCTGCTACATGATTCCGCTGGATACCCGATGTTTTCAACAACGTGTCCGGGTGTTTCATACTCGGGCATCAAAAAAACCGGAAGCCTGCAAACTCTGAGGGGGTTATTGGCATTCCGGGTCAGTGAAAACTAATAGCAAGCGCAATGCACAGTCCGCACCCAAGGCACAGGCACATTGGGAATGCCCCTGCCCCGAAGATGACACGACAAAGCCGACAGCAACTCAGGAAGGCTCTGACATATCACATACTGACTGCGCACACTTTTTTCGCCCGGTTTAAAATCGGACATACTCCATGGAAAAACCGTTCGCCTGCTCACGCAAGGAACGCAACCTCCCACTTCAACGCATATCTCATGTGCAGTCGCTGCAATTTTTGCGCACGCGGTGTGTGTCGCGTACCCAAATATTATATCAAAGCCCTCCGATTACTTCAAGAAAAACTTGCCTTTTTTCATGTAGA
>Ga0352985_1017992_pt1 | contig 14700 bp, 6 predicted proteins | sample Cowrumrumenfluid_5_FD_205947 | JGI IMG/M metagenome (GOLD analysis project Ga0352985, IMG submission 205947) | Metatranscriptome of Cow rumen microbial communities from the University of Illinois at Urbana-Champaign, USA - Cow Y-1 rumen fluid... | ecosystem: Host-associated > Mammals > Digestive... | reverse complement strand
TGAGAAACATAACGCTTCCCCCCGATATCCGGGAAGAAGCGTTACTCATCGTTCGGGAACGGCGACATCTCGCCTGATCCTTAGATACTCCATTCAAAACCGTCTTTCGTATCTTTAATCTGGAATCCGAGTGCCGTCAGTTCATTCCGGATCTTATCACTCGTAGCCCAGTCTTTATTCTGCTTAGCCTGCAGACGGATTCCTAACAGCAGATCGATAGCACCGTTAAACGCTTTCTGTTTACCGGCATCACCGCCTTGTTCTTCCAGACGCAGACCAAGAATATCGATGGCGAAGGTCTTCCATACCTCACGTAACTCTTTCAAGTCCGCTTCGCTGATCGTACCTTTTCCGTCATACACCGTATTAATCGCACGCGTAGAATCGAACAAAGCAGCTATCACAAACGGTGTGTTCAGATCATCGTCCATCGCGTCAACGCAACGTTGACGCAAGTTACCGATCTCCACCGTTGACTCTTTGCCGACACTTATCTTCTGCAGACGCGCATACGCTTCCTGCATACGTTGTAAACCCTTTTCAGCGGCTTCGAGTGCTTCGGATGAGAAATCGACGGTCGAACGGTAATGTGCCTGCAGGATAAAGAAGCGGATGACCATCGGACCGAAGGGCTTGCTTAACAGCGGATGGTTTCCACTAAAGAATTGCTCGAGGGTGATGAAGTTATTATAACTCTTACCCATCTTCTTGCCGGCAATGGTGATCATGTTGTTATGCATCCAGTAATGCACGGTCTCGTGACCAAGTGCGGCACAAGATTGCGCAATCTCTGCTTCGTGATGAGGGAAGATCAAGTCCAGACCTCCACCGTGGATATCAAACTTCTCACCGAGGTACTTGGTACCCATCGTCGAGCACTCCATGTGCCAACCGGGGAATCCTTCTGACCACGGTGAAGGCCAATGCATGATATGTTCCGGTGCGGCTTTCTTCCAAAGGGCGAAGTCATAACTATGCTTCTTCTCTTCCTGACCATCCAGTTCACGCGTCTCCGTCACGATATCGTTCAGGTTACGACCGGAGAGTTTACCGTACGGATAGTCCTTGGCGTATTTCTCCACGTCCATATAGACGGAGCCATTGGACACGTACGCATAACCCTTATCGAGAATCTTCTGCACAAACGCGATCTGCTCGATGATATGGCCTGATGCATGCGGTTCAATCGAAGGCGGTAAGACGTTCAGTGCCGCCATGTCCCGGTGGTAACGGTTGGTGTAGAACTGCACCACCTCCATCGGTTCGAGTTGTTCGAGCCGTGCTTTCTTAGCAATCTTATCCTCACCTTCATCGGCATCATGCTCGAGGTGACCCACATCGGTAATATTCCGCACGTACCGCACTTTGTACCCTAAGTACTGCAGATACCGGTACAGCAAGTCAAACGTGATCGCCGGACGAGCATGCCCTAGATGGGCGTCACCATATACGGTAGGACCGCAGACATACATGCCTACGTGTCCTTCGTGCAGCGGTTTAAACGTTTCTTTGAAACGTGTTAAAGAATTATAGATTTCTAACATTAAAGCAATGTCTTCGGATCCAAGTTATTACGCTCGATGTCTTTGAAGTAGTTAAACGTACCTACTTTGAGTTCCTCGCAAGCAGCCTCGTCGCAAACGATGATACCGTGCTGGTGCATCTGCAGCATCGAAACAGTCCACATATGACTGATCGGTTCCTCAATAGCATGTTGGAGGGCACGTGCTTTGTTGTGACCATTCACCATGATCAGCACCTCTTTGGCATCCATGACGGTGCCGACACCTACGGTAAGGGCGGTCTTAGGCACTTTGTTCACGTCATTCTCGAAGAAACGGGAATTGGCGATGATGGTGTCGGTCGTCAACTCTTTCTTACGGGTACGGCTTGTCAAAGAAGAACCCGGTTCGTTAAATGCAATATGACCGTCCGGACCGATACCGCCTAAGAACAGGTGAATACCACCGATATTCTTGATCTTCTCCTCATAACGCGCACACTCAGCTGCGAGGTCAGAAGCGTTACCATTCAAGATATTGACGTTCTCCTTGCGGATGTCGATGTGACTGAAGAAGTTATTCCACATGAAGGAATGGTAACTCTCCGGGTGATCTTCCGCCAAATTGACATACTCGTCCATGTTAAAAGTAACAACATTACGGAAGGATACTTTTCCGGCTTTGTTCAGTTTAATCAACTCTTTATACATACCTAACGGAGAACTTCCGGTCGGAAGACCCAAAACGAAAGGCTTGCTCTCTTTGGGATCAAACTCATTGATTCGTTTTGCTACATAGTTCGCAGCCCACTGACTGAGCAGGTCATACGAAGGTTCAATAATTACTCGCATATTTTATCTTTTACTTTTTTAGCTTCTTTTTAAAACAACCGCGCTTCTTGCCGGCAGATACATCTTCAACCAGCCTTTACCGTCCTTGGCATACAGTTCATCATGCTCGGTGAAGTGAGCTACGCTGTCATCACTCAAACCAAAACCGGCAAACTCTTTGGCATCGGTGTTGAGTACCACTTCATACTTACCTTCCGGTACCAGCATACCATAATCGGTAAAGGACTTCTGACCGTTCCAGTTGAAGATGAAGAGCAGGTCGTTACGAGAGTATGCCACGACTTGGTCTCCCTCGTTGTCCCACCATTTCATCACCCACGGCAGGTGTTTGCCCACATTGTATTTCTTCTCCTCAGCGGTCGGGTTCTGGATAAGCAGATGTTTCTTAAGCAGATGCACCATCTTCTCATCGAAGCGGTTGAGATCGGCGAAGAAATAGTTAGGATTATCCACCAGATCCCATTGACGACGGGCGTACTTGTGACTCCATCCGTTTCCTTCCCGTGGGAAATCGATCCATTCGGGATGTCCGAACTCATTACCCATAAAGGTGAGGTAACCACCATTTATCGTCGATGCCGTCACCAGACGAATCATCTTATGCAGCGCGATACCGCGATCGGCCATATAGGTCGAATGACCATGCTCGAAATGCCAATACATGTCGGCATCGACAAGACGGAAGATGATGGTCTTATCGCCTACGAGCGCCTGGTCGTGCGACTCAGCATAACTGATCGTTTTCTCATCTTCGCGGCGGTTGGTCATCTCAAAGAGGATGTGACCGGCTTTCCAGTCTTCGTCCTTCACTTCCTTGATATACTTGATCCAGAAATCCGGAATACCCATTGCCAGACGGTAATCGAAACCGACACCGCCATCTTCGATGGAAGCAGCCAGACCCGGCATACCGGACATCTCTTCGGCAATCGTAATGGCTTCGGGTTTCACTTCGTGAATCACCTTGTTGGCCAGCGTCAGATACATCAGCGCGTCACCGTCTTCATTACCATTGAAGTACGAAGGATAACCGTTGAAGTCTTCACCCAAACCGTGACTGCGGTAGATCATCGAAGTCACACCGTCAAAGCGGAAACCGTCGAAGTCATATTCGTCGAGCCAGAACTTACAGTTCGAGAGCAGGAAATGCAACACTTCGTTCTTGCCGTAGTTGAAGCAGAGACTGTCCCATGCAGGGTGTTCCCGACGGGCACCGTCATGGAAATACTGATACGGCGTACCGTCGAAGTTACCGAGTCCTTCCAGTTCATTCTTTACAGCGTGACTATGTACGAGATCCATGATCACATGCATACCGCGACCATGCGCATCGTCAATCAACGCCTTCAATTCATTCGGTGTACCGAAACGACTGGAAGCCGCAAAGAAATTGGACACATGGTAACCGAAGGAACCGTAGTAAGGGTGCTCCTGGATCGCCATGATCTGAATACAGTTATACCCCAGTTTATCAATACGCGGTAATACATCCCTACGGAACTCTTCGTACGAGCTCACTTTCTCTTCTGCCGAAGACATGCCGATATGGCATTCGTAGATATAGAGCGCACCTTTCTCTTTGAGGCGTTTGCCTTTATGCTTCCAAGCGAACTCGGGTTCATTCCACACTTGAGCGGAGAAGATCTTGGTCTGATCATCCTGCACAACGCGACGTACATAAGACGGGATACGCTCTCCGTAACCGCCGTTCCACTCTACCAGCAGTTTGTATAACTGTCCGTGTTGGAGTGCTTTCTCCGGCAGTTTGGCTTCCCAAACACCATTTCCAACCGGTTGCAGACGGTATTTCTCGTCCTTCTGCCAGTTGTTCATATCGCCTTTGATATAGATCGCCGTCGCATTCGGTGCCCACTCTCGGATCACCCATCCTTTGGGTGCCTTATGCAGACCGAAATACAAATACCCCGAAGCCCATTCGCTGAGCGGTTTTCCTCCCGTCAGTTCTACTTCTTTATTACGCGCATAATCCGCACGCGCCTGCAAGGCGCCTTCATACGGTTGCAGATACGGATCACGTTCCACGATCTTCAAGTGTTTTTCTTTCTTGGTAGCCATAATATGGAAGATTTATTGGTTTACTCTTGCTTTAACAATCAATTTGCGATACTCTTTACCAGGAGCGATACCCGGTTGGTGTGCATCCGATGGGAAGAAGACTGCAAAATGACCGGCAGGAACCGTAAATTTAGCGGTTGCTTTATCGCCGTAGAACTCCACATCTTTTCCTTCGTCATATTCTTGCGTCACTTCCTGACAATCTACCTGTGCTTTCCATCCCATCTCTTCGTCATCACCCAGCGGAATCTGGATATCCAGATAGTCCTTATGCGCCTCCATGCGGCATTTGGATTCCTCCTTGCCTTTGAAGTCCAAGATGTTCACAAACAGATCTTTTCCATCCAGATAGATCTTACATGCCGGCATCTCTTCCAAGTCATTGTCATTGTAGAATTTCATGAATTCTTTCAAACCCGGTACACTGTCATAGTACCAGTCCGCATTCTCTAATTTGTCGAGTATCATATCGTTGATTTTATAGGTTGCTTTATTTACCGAACTACTACACGGTGGATGGATCTCGCATTGTCGTTTTGCAATACCAATAAGAAATAGCCTCTGGTAGCCGGTGCATGAATTTGCGAGTTGTCATATGCCTCACTACCATGCATACGACCTAACATATCGTACCAATAAGCCGTGCCTTTACCCTTAACCGATAACGGAGCGGAGGGTTGTACCAACGACGGCACATCCGTTACATCGGCACTTACCGGCGTCGGGATAAAGGCGCAGGTGAACAGTTTGACACCGTCATTACGCAGCAGCAATGCCTGATATTCTTCTCCCATCCGCAGTTTATTGCCTTCTCCGGCGAAGTAATTGAACTCGATGGCTCCGTCGATCGGTGCACCACTCACGTACCATTGTACGGAATCGAACACATAACCGCCGTTATGATCGAAGTTTTTAATGGCCAGCACATCGTTCCAGCGTTGTGCAATCACATCTTTCGAGTACTGCATCGTGACCGTGAACGGCATTGTTACACTGAACTCCGGCATCGAATCCACGAGCAGCAACGATCCTTCATACACATTCGGGTATAAGTTCGGATCGATGGTAATAGGTATCTCGTAATGTCCTTTCTTCTGCTGTCCTTCCACAGGCGTGGTAATGGATGGTAATGCAGGATCGGAGAACGAATACAGGTATCTGAGGCTTCTTCCGCGCATGATATCATATACCAGCGTCAGCACCGGATCCCCTTCGCACAATACATAAGCCGCATTCGCCATGCTGGCAATCAACGACTCGTAGATCTCCAGGTTCAGCACCCAGGTCTTTGAGCAGTCATTTGCATCGGGTACCGTATCTACCAGCGACTTCGTGTCCGTGCCGTAGGTCTTGCCGTGATAGGTGAACGGCAGGCTCTCCGGTAACAACATCGTGTCCTCGAAGATACGTTGCGGTTCCAACAACTCCAGATAGATCACGCTGTCGCAGGTGGTCACCGGGTTGAGTAAAGTAACGGAATCGACTACACCGTAGGTGCGGTAAACGGTATCCGTACGCTCTGCCCAATGGAATCCTTCACCCTTACGATCTGCATCGCAGAGGGTGAAAGTCTGGGTCTCTTCCGTCGAACCAAGTGGTCTCAGATGTAAGTTATAATATGCTACTGACTCACAGGTACCGCAGGTCGTACGCAGACTGACGCGGTAGTTGCCTCCGGTAATCGGGAAATCAAAGGTCGGTGATACTTCGTCCGACCAACCGTACGGCAGACCCTCGATATTCCATTCATACGTCTCGATTCTGTATTTCTTGCTGACGAGCGTGTCTCCGGTCACGTGGTCAATCTCCTGTACCCAGGACCGCGAACCGTCCAGTTGCACCTTATAGGTATTCTCGCGGCAGTTCATGATGATCTTGGGCTTGCCGATGATTGAGATCGGGTTGGTTGCAAGCGTAGAAGCATAGAGCGAGAAATAACAGGTACTGTCCTGAACGAACATACAATCCACTACGTAGAGACTGTCATCGTGCATACCGGCCTCATATTCCTGACCACGGCCTAAGACATACTGCTCCGGCAGCGAACCGTCGCGACGACGGTATTTCTCGTTGTAGGCATAGGCCCAGCGGTATTCAAAACCATCCGGCGCCATAAAGGTCTCGTTGATCTCGCCACACTTCATACCTTTCAACTTTCCATCCGAACAACCTAAGGTAAAGTACGCATATCCGGAGTGTACGGAGAAAGTACAGTCATGGGTGGTCAGACGTGCCGTCAGGGTCTTGCCTGCATAGGCTTTATCGCGAAGGTTGACACCGACGGTTGTCCACTCCTTCCATACCACGTCATCGGAAGTCTGTGCCACTTCCTTGGATGTGATATGCCATCCTTGTGCCTCTGCAGAGGGTTTCAACTGATTCCCGTTCATCACGTCCTTGGCGTTGAAGTCCGCCTGACCGCACTCACCGATCGATTGCCCGTTAATCAGGATGTCCAGTTTGAATCGTGGGTTCTCGTAATCTTCATGATCCGCCGGTGCTTCCAGAATAGGCATATACTTGAGCAGCAGCACCGGATACTTGATCGTATCGACGTCAAAAGAGAACTCAATCCGCTCCGCCTGATTACCGGAATCCCAGTTACCCAGACGCACGGAAGCCAACTCTCCTTCGGGCACCGTACGAGCCAAACCACCGGTACGCGGTTCTGTCTCCGTACGGTCGAAATGCACCACATGACGGCTGGCCATATTCGACGGACCGAGGTCCACCGGTGCCACCTGCTTGAAATCGTTAAACAGTAAGGTGTTTTGCGGATCGGAGTTATTGACATAACAAACGGCATTGTTCAAGTTCAGATAATCGACACAAAGCTGGTCGGGATAATAAATCAACTTGGACTCAATCGTCTTCAGACTATAGAAATCCTCATCGCACTTAGCGCGTACGATGAAGTCCGCCTGACCGATCGGCAGACCGGTGAAGTTGGTCTGCGTGCCTTGTACGAGTTTCGGTCCAAGCCATGTATCTCCGTCATACGAATACGCACTCACCTCATACTCGGTTGCCGTACCTTGCCATGACAAGGAGACCGTCGTGCCGTTAGGAGTCACAACCAAATTGGTCGGAGCCGCACAGGGTTCGCTATCCGTAATGATGATGTTATCCACCATCGCTGCAGGCGGTTGAGGGGTGTTGGAACCGTTCGCCCAAGCGAAAGCCAGATAGTGCGGTGTGCCGTCGCATTTAGAGCCTTCTATCCGCGCTGCGCATTGACGCCACGTCATCGTTCCGTTCAGGTACCTCATGTTCGCTGCCGGTTGCAGTTTGATCACATAATCCGCATAAGCGGTAGGAACATCACCCGATGATGTCGATATCGAGTTCACCCTCGTCAGTGTACCTTCGTCCGTCACCGGAATCCATAAGGCATACAGACCGTCGAACTTACTGGCCACATTCGCCAGTACACAGTAATCGAACATCAACAGGTAATCACCCGTGATAGGATCCAGCGTTAAGGTATCATACGCAAACACCCAGCAACCTTTGTTGCGGTAATGCGTCGTTTCACCGCCGTCGTCCGATACATACAGACCATAGTGACCGAAGCGGTCATTATTGCCCGGTTCTCCGATATACCACTTGTTGGTAATCTGGTTGTATATGTTCTGATTGGCCGTAGGGTTGAGCACCCAACGATTTCGGGCTATCGAGTCTTCGAAGTTACACGAGTATTTCGTTACCGCCTGAGCCGGCATCATATACGCCAGCGCCAGAACTATCATCACTTGGACTAATCGTTTCATATTCATAGTCTTTTACATTTATTCTACTATCATTACTTGGGCTTGCGTCTCACCTTGAGCATTCACAGCCTTGATGATATACGCGCCCTTCTGATCCGGTGTCGGCAGCGTCGTGTAACCCTGCGGCAGACCGAATGAGGTATATAACTGACCCGAAATGGTGTAATACCAGATCGTGGTGGGTTGTTCCATATAGATCGGCAAATGTTGTCCTGCCTGTACAATCGACGGATACTCCGACTGCTGCTCATGATGAACGGGCTGTATCGGACAAGTCACCATCACCAAACCGTCGGCACGCGTCAACTCTACATAATAGGTCGAGTTCTCATCCAGCGGTTGATACAGGTAGGAATGGGTCTCGCCTAACAACGGCATATTGTCTTTGTACCATTGGAATGCGGTAAACTCAAATCCTCCGTTATACTTGGGACTCAGTACCGCCAGCACATCGTTCCATTTCTGCTCGACGATCGAGCTGCGGTAACGGATCTCTACATCGCGGTTCTGTGTATAAGGTCCGCAGCAGAACTGATAGAATGTGATCTCTGCCTGATAGGTTCCCGGCGTGATCGTATCGGGATACGGGATAGCTACCTCCGCCAGGTTCGGCGTGTAGATCATCGTATCACGCAGCGTCGGCGTGTTGAAACGGATCCGCAGACTGTCGTACACACCCGCCGTGATGTCAAACGTAAGGAACAGCTGCTCGTCATCCGAACAGATGAACGGCACCGTATCCACATTCGCCTTAATACGCTCGTTAACCGTCAGCGTCAGGTAAATCGCACTATCGCAGTCATGCACCGTCTTCATCATAATCAGGTGGTTATCCAAAGGCTGATTATACTTCACGCCATTGATAGTAATACTCTGGTCGGAACAGATGGAATCATGGATATAGACATCCTCCGCCTTCGGGTATAACTTCAGATACAAGGTAGAAGTAGAGTCACATCCCGCAAAATTGGTAAAATGACCTACATATACCGTATCCTCGTAGAACCACTTGTCGTCGAACTTAATCGGTTCCTCCGAACAGGTCGTCACGCGGAATACCGTATCGCGAGGTACAATATTCGGAACGACAATCGTGTCCACACGTGTACTGTCGCACGAGTTATTGGCTCCGATATACGTACTCATTGTCACTTCCACGGAATCACCCTCTTCCAGACAGATATAGGTCGGGTTGGTGGTTGAGGTGTTACGCACCTGACCGGTCGTCAGACTGCGGAAGGACCAGAAACTCTCGTTACACGGCTCCGATGTATGGTTCTCGTAACCGTCGAACTTATTCATCACGTGCGAATTGTTGGTGAACTTCAGTTTACTCTGGCATTGCTCATAAACTCGCTCAAAGGTATAATCCGGTACCGGGAAACGCGGCTCCGAAGTCGTACTGATCTCGAAGAAACAATCCGGTTGTTCGATAAAGCTTACGCGGCAGGTATATTTCTGACGGCTGGCATCTACGATCAATGTCTGGTCATGACTGACGGTATCGCCGTTCTGATTATACCATGCGTAGGCGAAACCTTCCGGAGCGATACAAGTGACATGGGCATCGTTACCGCAGTTCTCTGTCTCTATATGCGCGTTCGCGCAATCCATAGTAAAGTATGCGTATGCGTAGTGACCGCTCCAACCGCAGTCCATCGTGGTAAGACGAACCTTGATGGTCTGACCGTGGTAGGGCATCAGGTTCACACCGATCGTTGTCCAGTCTTTCCATGCCGCCTGACCGTCACGGGTTGTATTCCACCCGGCGGCTATACCGCTCTCATACGTAAACTCGGCGTGACCGCAGGTCTGGTCAATCATGTTGCCGTTCTGATCGAGCACCTCTAAGTTAAAGCGCGGCTGTCCCTCGTCATCGTGTCCCGGAGGATTCTCGAAGACGATGGCATATTTGACGATCAAGATACCTTGGCTGAACGAATCTACGGTGATATCGTAGGTGATGGATTCTGCTTCACCACCCCAATTCCAGTTACCCAGACGCACCGAAGCCAACGCGCCGTCCGGCACGGTCTTCAACAGACTGTCCGTTCGCGGATCATACTCCGTCGGATCGACGTGCAGGGTATGCCGACTCTCAATGGCATCCGGCCCATAATCCACTACGCCAACGGTTTCATACGGCGTATGGCCGGTTGATGCCGCAGGGTTAAATCCGTATGTACATACCACATTGGGACCGTATAAATCCACATAGTTCACGCAGTGGTTCTCCGGACAATAGACGAGGATCTGAGACTCATACACATAGTTGGTTCTCAGTTCTTCATGTTTACCACGGACACGAACGTCATAACTGCCCTCCAATATACGTTTGATGGTATATGAGCACCTCGTTCCATCCTCTTTGGTAAAGCCCTCCATACCCTCCGCAATACCGCCGATGGTATAAGACCAGTTCAGGTCACCTGTTTTGCGGTACTGGATATCAAACTCAGGCAGACCGCTCTCCCATGTGACTATCAATGTAGAGTCCTCGCAATGCGGATAGACTACCAGGTTCTCCGGCTTGGCGATAGCTGCCGAGTTAATCTGGAAGTTATCGATGGCAATACTAGTGTTCGCTACCGAGTCGCGCGTATTGCTATTTGCCCAGATGAAGACGAACATAAAGGTATTATTCGAATTAGCTCCGCTTACGCTCACCTGATTCGTAAAGGATACATTCTGCCAGCCTTCACTACCGCATACATATTTTTCTCCCGACGTGCCTAATGCCTGACACGATCTATAAACCGCATTCGTGGGATTATCCGGAATACGTCCTTTGGGCAATGCGATAAGGTTACTCAGGTTCTTACCCCCCGTTCCATAGAACTCCGACTCAAGACCGAACATGACATACAGTTTGGAGAGCGTCGAATCCCCCACTCCTTTCCAATCGAAACTGACATCATATTTCTGAGTATTACTCGATACCGGGAAATGGTAACGGAGGAAGGCTACAGTGATGTTCTGATCCTTTCCATAACAAGGATTCACTCCATCCGCAGAAACGTACATGGAGCGTTTACCTTCGCTATGCACAGCCGTACCGTACATCCATTTGTCGGTTGCGTTCGGAGTAAGGTAATTCAGCGTCCAGGCGGAGAGATCTTCGCTTTCCTCAAAACTGCACTCATATGGAATGCCGGTCGCCACAGATGTACCCTGTTGCGCCCAAGCAGCCATGCTTATGAATAATACTATGTAAGTGAGGAATTTCCTCATAATTCTCAAATCAAAATCCTAAATCTTAAATCCTTAATACAGATTTAGAAAATCTGTTGTATATCTTCGTCGCCGACATCCGTGATGACGAACTCAACACGACGGTTCAACTGACGTCCTTCGTCCGTATCGTTGTCAGCCACCGGTTCTTTCTCGCCCTTACCTTCCGCTGTCATACGCTCCGGAGCCACACCGCGGTCAATCAGGTTCTGACGAACGGCATTCGCACGACCTTCGGACAAGATCTGGTTAGCCTCATCCGTACCTACGGCATCCGTGTGACCGGTGATATGAATGGTCACTGTCGGATTCTCTAACAGGAAGTTAGCCAGGTCGGACATCGCCTGCTCGGACTGCGGCAGGATATAGGTCTTATTGGTAGCGAAGAACAGGTTCTCAATCTTAACTTTGATACCTTCCTTGATATGCTGCATGTAGATATCTACGGTATCGCGAACGAAATGGATTGTCTCGTCCTTCGGCATGTATCCTGCAGCATTCAGGTGGGCAATATAGTCGCCTTCGGTGAGCGGCGTCTCGATGAATCCGTCATCCGAACTCTGTGCGGCATAGAGCACGACGGTATCCGTGGTGTTCGTCAGGCGCACCGCCGCCTCAATCGGTTCGCGGGTCTCCTCGTCATACACGTTCATGCACAAGGTATAGACGATCGGCGCCGGAATACGCTCCAACTGCAGGCGGAGGGTATCAAACGTGAACTCCTCCACGGTCTGGATGACGGTGTCCGAAGGATAATAACCGTTCTTGGTTGCCGATACGATATATTGGCCCGGTGCAAAACGGCCTTGAATAATACCCTGTTTGTTGGTGTTCTTCTTCTGGGTCTTACCCGTCTCTACGCTGGTGATCTCGACGGATACGCCGCTCAGCGTGCTATTCGACGCATAGTCGGTCATTTGCACACCCATACGCGGATTCGGTTTCTTCGGATATTCCTTCGTCGGCTTGTTATGACGCGGCAGATCGAACCACAGAGCGATCTTCGCACCTACTAAGAACGGATTCACTTTGGCTTCTGCAGCAGAAGTCGTGGTCATCGCCGAGTTAGTCGGGAAATTGAGCGGGTTGGGGTCCGTCATCATCTGGGTCGGTATATCCGTTGCACCGGCTAAGGGGCTGTAGTTCTGCACATTCATCACGCCGTAGTCAGCGAATACCGACAGACGTAATTTAGCGGCAGACGAGATCCATTGGTCGAAGTTCACACCGATCTCCGCCGAAGCGGCTACGTTGAGACCGAAGTTCATCTTAGTCTGTACCGGTGCTATCTCACGGTCGGTAACGAGCGTATGCACATACATATCGCTCAGACCGCTGATTAGCTCCTTGTCCTCAATGGAGGTGGAGAAGGTTCCGCTGATCGTCGATTGGTTCATGATGCCCAATCCGGCTTTCACACCGGCCTGCCAGAACAAGGGGAGGTTCTTGAACTCCATACCGAACAAGAGCGGTACCTGTACAAAACCGCCTATCATCTTGTCGTTCAGCTTGCTGAAGTCATAATGATAGATCATCGTGTTCGCATAAGGCTCCATGCCGTACTGGAGCGCAAAGGTACCGTCGGGTTGGTTGGTAATGCCCATGACGGAGTTATAGAACGTGAACTCGGCACCTACGGTCATTAAGAATTGTTTGTAGCGCAACTGATAACCCAGTCCGGCACCGCCGCCTACAAAACCGTTATCCTTATTGATGAATCCTTCCGGATTAACACTGCTATTGGCTGCCGGCACATACTTGATACCGGAGGTAAACAGGTTCGAATAGCCTACCATTCCCCAGAAACCCAGGCGATGTGCGATATCGCGAGTGTTATAGGCTTCGGCACGTGCGTTGGCCTTGTCGATAGCCTCCACCTGCTTCATGTATTGCGCTTTCTCTTCCGCTGCACTCAAGTTCGGATCTTCTTTCACGGCCGGTTTGGAAGCCACCTGCTTGTTAGACGACTTCGCTTTCGCTTTAGCCGCCTGTGCTTTGGCTTTCTCCTTCTCCTTGGCAGCAGCCGCTTTGGCCTTTTCCTTCTCCTTCGCCGCCTGTGCCTTCTCCTTCTCTTTCGCCGCAGCTGCTTTGGCTTTTTCTTTCTCCTTAGCCGCTGCTGCTTTCGCCTTCTCTTTTTCCTTTTGCGCTTTGGCTTTCTCTTTCTCCTTTTGCGCCTTCGCTTTCGCCTTTGCCTTGTCATCAACGGCAAACACCGCTGCTACACGGTTATCTACTAAGGATACCATCGGAGCGACGGTAGCCATTCCCATTGCTAACAGAATGATATAGATGATTCGTTTCATGTGCCTAATGTTTTATACCTTGGTTTCCACCGCGTTTAAACGGTTCGTTCTTCTTATAATCGTAGATAAACGACTTGCCTCGACGCGGCAACTCAAATGCGATCGTATATTTGATTCCGATATTCATGTTACGGAATACCGCATTGTCGGACATGCTGCTTACCAACAGCGGCTGGATGTAGAACTGTACACCCTGGTCCGTCTCGCGGTACTCAAACAAAGGCGCTCCGCCGCTGCTGTGGTGGATATTCAGCAGACCGAAATCCACGTATGCTGCCAGGTACATCCGCATCCTATCCGGATTCAGGCGGAACTGCTTATGCTTGTACATATGGTTGATGCGACCGCCTATCTCCACGTGCGCCATCACGTTCATGTTCCATTTCAGCGGAATGTTGGCGCTGCTCATCTGCTGACCCGTCACGAACTGATGGTTCGGCATATCGTAGAAATCGTCGTAATACCGTTCATATTCGCCATAGGTGGTCACCTGCGCCGAAGACGAGGTAGAGCCGTACAGGTTGAGCGACACTTTGGGACCGATCTGGAAATAGAACCGTCCCCATTCGCCGCCGACCAATAACGGGATATTGAAGTTCACCATATGACTGATGTCACGCGACTTATCCACCAGCACATGCATGTCAAACAAATCTCCCTCCGTATCTATCATCGGGATAGATACATCCAGCTTGTTCAACTTGTTGGCATTCAGCTGGTACATACCCTCCAGACCCGCAGAGAAGAGGAAGTTATTATGATGCAGACGGTAGTCGATACCGATATTCGTATTCATACCCGCAGCAGGCGTCTGACCCGCTATCGAATGAAGCAGCATCGAATAGCCCAAATCACCGTGCAGGGACACGAAATGGTAGGTCTCATTCGTCAAATGCGTAAAGGCACTCGCACTAACGCACGAGAGCACTACGCATACTATGATGATAAACCTTTTCAATACCTTATT
>Ga0352985_1013660_pt1 | contig 14918 bp, 8 predicted proteins | sample Cowrumrumenfluid_5_FD_205947 | JGI IMG/M metagenome (GOLD analysis project Ga0352985, IMG submission 205947) | Metatranscriptome of Cow rumen microbial communities from the University of Illinois at Urbana-Champaign, USA - Cow Y-1 rumen fluid... | ecosystem: Host-associated > Mammals > Digestive... | reverse complement strand
CACAAACGCCAAGGCGAAGAAGGAGGTGGTATGGCCGGAAGGGAAGGAGAACCACTCGTTCATATGGACGCCATCTACGGTAGGCAGCGTGATATCGGGCATGTGGGTGGCAAACCAGGTGGTGGGTCGCGGTGCATTGACGAGATGTTTGCAGAGTTGGGTGGTCAGTGCCGAACCGAGCATGCAGGCCGTAGCAAACACACCGTCACCGACACGGCGGAAAAGCAGTAGGGCGATGCAGACGATATACGGAAACCATTCCGCCACTTGGGTATAGTACCTATAGAAAATATCGCGTGCGTGCGTATGGCGGTCGCAAAGGAAGAGATGCAGGTCGCCTTTCGGGACGCATAAAAGGGCTAAGCCCAATACTACGATGAGTATCAGGCTTAGCGTGAGAAATATGCTGTTTCTGCGTATCACTTCACTTTCTGTCCGTAGATGTCGTACACATCATCGCCTTTGATGATGACGAAGCGATTGTTCTGCAGCGTCTTACGTGCCGGGGCGTTATCGGTATGCACTTCGTAATCAGGTACGCTGTAGATAGTTAACGGACAAGACGGCAGTGTCAGACCGCTGAGGTTCGTGAGCTCTACATAGACCTGATCGCCGATCTCAAACGTAACACCGTCACCCAAGTAGAGCACACTACTCGTAGCACCTTCGATCGGCTGGTAATTGCGGTACCACTGGTAAGCCTTGAAACTGTATCCGTCATTGCCTCCGTAGCCGCTGTTATAGACAGCCAGCACGTTGTTGAACTTATACTTGACGATATCTTCCGGATAGTACACGGCGATGTCGATGGTATGGGTCTTGGTTTCGCAGAAGAGGTCTTCGACGATGATCTGACCTTTGTAGATACCCGGTTTGGTGATGGCTTCTGTCGGCAGCATAACCGAACCGGTACGGGTGTTGGCGTTACTCATGACGATGGTATCGTCCACATAACCCGGAACGACAAAGCGCACGGACTTGATGTCACCCTTGATCTTCTCATAGTCGATGGTCAGACTGTTGGTCGGACAGATATGCTGTGCGGCGGAATCGTTATGGAACTTCAGATCCAGACAGGTGATGACACGCACGTAGTACTTGCGATAAATCGTACATTTCTTGCTGTTCTCCGGAGCCTCGATGGTATCGATGACATCGGTGGAAGCATAATAGATGGAATCGTTGTAACCCTTTGCCTGGTCATAACCGACGATGGTATCGAGTTCCTCTATCGTCTCCCTGCCGTAACTAACCGGGATGACATATACATCGCTGGAGCAATCCGCTTGTTCATACCGGGTGCCGCCCAATGCAATGGAGTCGGCTATCTGCTGTTCGGTATAAGGATCGCCGATACCGTCGAGACGGCCGTCCAGATCGAAGCAGTGATGCTGCGGAGTCTGGATGATGGTATCCGGGCGAACGACACGGAAGGTGAAATGTACCGTTCCGAGTTGCACATTATCCTCGGTGGTACAAACCTGATGGCCCCAAAGACTCGCCGTCACGTCGTACCAACCCGGGGTGGTGTAGGGGTGAGAAGTCTGCGGCAAACCGTAGTATTCCGTGGTACCGTCACCGAAATCCCAATCGACGCGACTGATCTCGTCGGTACCTACCTTGGCATCGAAGTTGAGTTCTGCATCGATACAGAACTTGGTGTTGCTTCGATAGCCGTCGGTGAACGTCTCGCCATCTACGATCACACCTTGCTCTACCGCTGCCGAACCGGCCGAGTAGGCATACGACTCATCTTCACCGTTACCATAGACGGTAGCGATGACACCGTGAGCGTTCTCCAAACGGAAGACGCTGTAGTTCTTGGTGCTGGAATCACCGATCTTGGCACGGGCGTACGAGTATGTCGGATTGCCGGGAACCGGCTGCCAAACGAGCAGAGAGGTCTTATCCAGTTGCGTAGCACCGTACAAGGCCGTGAGTTTGGTGTTCTGGCAGGTTGCGGTCTCGGTGACCACATTGAGGAAGTGGTCCTCTGTCTTGGAGGTATAGCAGGTACCGAAGGTGATGCGGTTGATCTTCTGCTGAACCGGTGAAACCCATACAGACGACGGGTCACCTTTTCCGCCTACAATCTCATCCACTGTTTTTCCCTTATAAGAGTTACCGGTGTCGTAACTATAGACGGCACAGGGACAACTGGTCTCGATAAACGCCACATCAGCCGTCACAACCAGATCAATCGGACTCTCACCGGCTTTGTTTCCGTTGGGATCTCCCGCGCTCTGCAGCATGATATAATAGGTCTCGCCTTCGCTGATATAAGCCTGGGTGTAACCATCCACCTTGATCTCCGTACCGTTGGTGGTAGCGGTGATACCGATGAGGTTTCCGTTTTTCTCCAGCGAACGGGTGACAATGAACTGGGTTCCCCAGTATTCGATCGGCATCGGCTGCTCAAACAAACAGTCACGTGCGGCGATACCGGTAGGAATATTGGTGATAGGTACACCGCAATAGACAGCTATCTTACGACCTTGTTTTGCGCGGATATGCGTACCTGCCAGGCGGTCGCCTTTCTTGGTAACCATATAATAGGTCTGACCCTTGTTGAGGGTGATCGTGTACAATTGACCGCTCTGATGACCGTCATACGTGTCGCCGTTAGGAATGATTTCCACCTCGGTGTTGTCCTCCGTTCCGAGGATGGTAGTCAGACCGACGGCATCTGCGAAATCACTCTTTACCTTGGACCAGTAATCTTGGGTGTAGTACTCACTTCCCAGTGCCGTCAAGGGCAGGATGTTACTGGCGTCCATGGAGTGGAGGGAGCTCAGGATGACATAGACGGAGATATCCTCGGTAGCGGTGATATGCAGACCGTACATGTTCTTCTGCCCGGCTAAGGTATAAACGTTATTGGCATTACTCATGGCGGTAGGATACCAGGCGCTGGCATCCATCGGCACCTTGATCATGCCTTGTGTCGGATTGGTCTGGGAAGTCGTTCCGTTACCGAACTCGTTCCAGGAACCGGCTGCTACCTGCTGGGTGATGTTGATGGCATTGTTCACACCACCTTGGATCTGCACCGTACATGCTTTCTCAGCCGAGATAGCGATGTAAGGGGTAGGGGTGGCTTTGTCCGGCGAACAAACCAAGGACGAACTTACCCAGAACTCCTTACCCTGCGTGGACTGTGCCCAAGTCGGGATCGCCAGCACGCTGAGCAAAACAAGTAAGACAACTTTACTGATGTGTTTCATATATCTTATAAGATTTCAATTTCTACACGTCTGTTATTTTGACGACCTTCTTCAGTGTCGTTGGTGTCAATCGGTTGGGTCTCACCGCGACCTTCCGCTTCGATACGATCGGCGGAGATACCACGTTCAATCAGGTCGTCACGAACGGCATTGGCACGACCGTCGGACAACCTTTGGTTGGCAGCGTCTTTACCTACGTTATCGGTGTGACCGATGATCTTGATACGTACTTCCGGATTGCGATCCAGGTACATGAACAGGTCATTGAGCGCTTCCTCGGAACTGGACAAGATACGTGTCTTGTTGGTCGCAAAATGCAGGTTCTTCACGATGAATACCTCACCCTTCTTGATCGGCGTCAAGGCGATGTTGATCGAGTCGCCGATATAGATGATGGACTGATCGACCGTCTCGTAACCCATCTGCTCGATATGCAGTTTGTACAGAGGGCCTTCTGCCAGCATCTGCTGTGCCGAACCGGAAGTGGAATCGGTGTTCAGGCTGTAGGCGGGAGTGGTGGCACCGGCTTCTAAGATCTGCACCGTTGCCGGTACCGGATTACCGGTTTCGATATTCGTTACGTGTACCCGTAAGATCGGTCGGCGCATCAAAGCCAAAGTGATGTTAGTCTTGCTGCCCACTTCCTCAATCAGGTATTTGTGGTTCATCGGATAGTATCCGTCGGCCTTTGCTTCTACGTTATACGAACCGAGCGGATGTTTCTGACTGGTACCCTTCACACCGATCTGTTTCTCACGCATAACGGCCTTGCCGGTGTTGTTGTCATAGGCGGCAATCAATGCTTTCTCCAGCGGTTGGCGGGTCTCTGAATCTATGACAGAATAGATGACCGTGGAGGGTGGGGGAGCCAACTGCTTCTCTTGCTTACTCGGTACCTCAAACTGGATGGTGAACTTAGCACCGACGAAGAGGTTGTTTAACTTCGTATCGCCGTTCATGGCCAGCAAGGTGTTGCCGTTCTTGACTTCAATAGCATCGGTAGCAAACTCTACCGGATTGGCTGCCGGTGTGGCATTCGTGTTCAGCACACCGTACTCGGCAAACAAACCGATGCGGTAGTGTACGTGCTGACGGCCAAAGGGTTGACGCTCACCCGGTTTCACTTTCACTTTCTTCTTGGGATCCGGATCTTTCTGTAACCACTCGTCCAGGTCGATACCGATCTCGGCAGCGGCACTGATATCCGGCTGTTTGAATGCGATCTTCTGGTTCGTCTGACCGTTCATCTCGTAGATACCCAAACCATAAGGCTCTATCAATGCCGGGTCATTGACTACGATATCGTATTTACCCTTCTGGCTGTAACCCATCGGCAGACCGTAGTGCACCTTGGCGCCCAAGAGGAAATAGAAACGGTTGAACTGCGCACCGAACATCACCGGAACACCGAACTCGATCATGTTCCGCATCTCTCGTACGTTGTCAAACAGATAGCTATAGGTTGTACCGGGGTAGGTGAGGTCGTTTCGGATGGCTGTAAAACCATAGGCCGAAGTGGAATTGAGGAAACGGAAGTCCAGACCGGTCTCAAACAGGAAATGCTTGTATTCCAGGTTGTACGTCACGTTCAATCCGGCACCGCCACCACCTTTGAGTTGCTGCAAAGCGTTACTCTGGTTGATCGTTCCGGCACCCATATAACTGCCGTTGATCTTATCCATCATCGCCGAGTAACCGGCACGGATACCCAAGTTGAAATAGGAAATCACCGGTGTCTTGGGGTGCTCCAACTCCTCTTGTTGTCTCTTATAGGCTTCCACCGCCTTTTGCTCTTCCGCTAACCGAGCGGCTTCTTTCTTCTCGATCGCCTCTTGACGCTCCTGTGCGGCTTTCTCTTTTTCCTTCTGTTTAGCAGCTTGCTCTTTGGCTTTGGCTTCCTGTTCTCTTGCCTTTGCGGCTTGCTCTTTCGCCTTCGCCTTGGCTGCTTTCTCCTTCTCCTTGGCCTTAGCGGCTTTTTCTTTCTCTTTCTGTTTAGCCGCCTTCTCTTTTTCTTTCTGTTTAGCGGCTTTCGCTTTCTCAGCTGCTTTCTGCTTGTCGGTCTGCGTAGCAGGAACCGGTTCCGGCATAGCAGCGGCTAACACCGGTGTCGCGTTTAAACCTAAAACAACACTGATAATCAATATATATCGAACTGTATTTTTCATTGTTTTGTCCTCCTGAATGTGTTGTTATTGAATGATGAATTTGAAACTGCGACTGCCTTTACCCGTCACCACACGCAGCAGATACAGACCTTTGACGTCCGGTGCGGCGATGGTACATCCTCCGTCGGGGATGTTGAACTTCAGGTCGTTATACACATGACCGGCGGCATCGATCCATTGCGCATAGCACTCGATATCCGTCTCGCCTTTATAGTCGGCATTGACAAACACTTTTCCGCCTGCCAGCACGGAGTAGTTAGCGGTGATCGTCAGACCCGTCTGGTCCGATTCAAACTGATGCTTCGTGCCTTCCGTCACAAACGCCTTTGCGCAGGCACAGGTACGTACCTCATCCGCCTGACCTTTATTGATTGTGAAGCACACGTAATACGCTTCGTTCTTGTCACCACCGTAGGGGATGTCGTAGAAATTGAGGTTCGACGAAACCTGACCTTCCAGCGCCGTGCTGTCGGAAGTACGGTACCATTGGAAGTCACTGAGTGTCTTACCGGTGAACGGTGCGGTCAGCAGACCGAGCACGTTATCATAGCGCTGGTCAATGACGTTATTGTCAAAATTGATCATGAAGTTCATCGTGGTATCTGCACCGCCGCAGTCAGAAGTGATCACGAGGTGAATACCGTACAGCGTCTCCGGTTTGGCACCGTTGTCGCCCGTCGGAATCTTGATCTGGAAATACGAGTCGGTGATCACCAGTTCGGAATCCTTGAAACCGGCTGCTTTGGCTGCTGCGTCAAACTCAATGGTCACATTGTCGCCATGCAGATTGACATTTCCTTCGTTGGTGTAATATACCTTACCGATATATTCTTTTCCGTCTTCCGGACACGGGATGTCGATATCGTCAATCGAGAACTGGTACCGTCCGATCGTCACCTTGATAGGAATACTATCGATGGCATTCTGACCGGCACAGAGGTTACTGCTTTCGCGGTAGATGAGCACGTACGCGTCGTACGTACCCGAGTTTGGATAGTAATGTGGAACGGAGTCTTGGTTGGTCAAATCACTCTGACCGTCACCGAAGTACCACTCGATCTTGTTATATTCATAATCGGGGTGGCAAGCGAATTTGATCGTGTCCTCTCCGCAAAGCGTATTCTCGCTGTCCGGCGTGAAGATCTGACCGTTGATGGTGATATACTGCGTCAGCGGTTTGGTAGCACCACCGGCCGAGTAACCGTACGACTCATTGGACGTGAATCCGTACACGTGTGCGATGAAGTTGGAACCGTTACTCTTCAAGGTATGCGAGGTAGCGGTACTGCCCAACGAGATCTGTGCGTAATGATAGGTGTTGGAACCGCTTACAGCGCTGAAATTGGAAGCGATAGACGCTCCGTCCAATGTCATCAAATCCGGTTGGTCGGTCACTACATTCACGTAGTGCGCCGTCGTTCCGTTCTTGCTGGCATAGGTTGCAAACGTTACCTGGTCGATCTGCTGCTCTATCGGGTTGATCCACAGCATCGCCGGGTCACCGCTGGAGTTCTTGTCTCCATGGTACTGCTGCGACACCATGAACAGGTGTACCGCACACGGACAGGAAGTGGTCACCAGACAACTGCCGTTCTGGGCATATGTACCTTGCGTACCGATCTCAAACTCCCAATAGCGTTTTGGGTTGTTGGCAAAATTGAAAGTGTACACGGAGTCGCCGTTAATACGCACCTCCGTCTCATCGTTCAGCGCCAGGATACGAATCTTATCCACAGGACGGCTGGCCGAAGCGGTCAGTACAAAGGTGTTGCCCCAGTATTGAGTTGGCATGGCCTGCGAGAAGATATGATCACGCTGCTTCACCTGATACGGGATATTGGTATGCGGACAGCCTTGGAAGACCGCAATCTTCTTCTTGTCACGTGCCTTGACGAACGTACCGGACAAGTCACCCGGCGTGTTGTCTTTCTTACCGGTCCAAACATAATAGACCTGACCTGCCATCAGAACCGGCGAATGGAGCGTGTCGCCTACTTGGAAATTCGCCAAGGCTAACTGCTCGTCACTCATGCCGATACCTTGCGAGAAAGCATAGGCACTCTTGGCCTCGTCAATGGCTTTGGTGTCCACCGTCGGACAGTAATCGACGATCGTGTTGTCTTCTGCCGCAATGATGGCGAAATGGCTACCTTGTGTATCTCCCGTTCCTCCGTGATCGGATGGGGTATAAGTCTGGATATAATATTCGTCCAAGAGCGATGCCGTCGGCAGCACGTTGGTAGCGTCAAACGTAGCACGCTTGTAGTTCGTGGCGAAAAGGGAGATGTTCGCCGTGGAGGTCACATGCAAGGCGCAGGTGTCCACTTGCTCCGAGTTCACCGCGTAACAAACCTTTCCGGAAGTAGCCATAGCGGAACGAGCGTTGGAAACAAGCACGTTTCCTTCGTATAGTTCCACTAACTGCATCTGGTTAGCCGTCACCGTCACGTTCTCCGAATAACCGGTGAAGGGATTGGTGATCGTCACCTGACAATCTTCCCGTGACGAAATAGAAAGCGATAAAGTTAAGTCATTGTTTGGATCCTGGTCAGCTTGCATAAACGTCACCCAGAAATCCTTACCTTCTGTCGATTGACCATCCACTACTGTGCTCTGCGCCTTACCTGCAACAGGGATCATCAGGCAGCATAGCAGCGAAAGAAAGAGTTGTTTTCTCATATTAGTTGTTGTGTTAAATGTGTGCGTTCTAAATCGGGTGCAAAATTACTAAATTTTTTTCACGCGCGCGTGCACATTTTCACGAAAAATGTGTAAAAATTGACACACCTATCGAATTTCCTGTCCTAAAGTGCTAAAAATTGACGCATTGCGGATAATCACCACCTGCCCGTCCCGCAATTCTTTGTGTGCCGCAGGTTGGGCACTATCGAGAAAAGGGATGGCTGTCGGGGTGTCCGAATAGTTATCACCATAGCTCTGCGGCAAGGCATTAAAGTCCACTGTTGCACCTTGCTTGTTACCCCAAATATATTCCACCAAATCGGGGTAGTCAATAAATGGGTTGCGATTCCCCTGAATCTTATTGACTTCAATGGCGCGTGCTTTTTCTTTTTCACTCACAGGATCCATTCGATGCCACGAAACCAACAGATCCCGCAACCAAGGTTGGAATTCCTGCCAACCTTCATTGGTCATGGCTACTCCCGGTTCGCCGGTAGATAGCCATTCGAGAGAATCTCCGTAGCAAGTAGCGATATAGAAATAGGCACGAGCGAAATCGCCTTTGTATTCATCAGCCGGACAGAAGACACGCGTCAAGCCATATGCGGCCCCACTACCGGTAACAAATGAACCGTTGTTGAACGTACTATCGGCAGGAATACCTGGGGCGTGATTGGATTTGCTGCGATTGGCAGAATAATCTCCCGGCACCAGATGGTATAAGTCACAATATGCAGGGTTGACATCTCCTCCCCACCAACTCTTAGGCAACATATGTTCGATATCAAAGCCCGATACGCTTGCTGCCGGACTAGCAGGATTGAAATAGCGTAAGTTGTTGGAGTACATATCTAGCACCTGATTGGTCAGTGTGTCGCGATCTGTGAACCAGAAGGCGTCCCAAGTTTTATGTGTGCCACTACCGTAGCGGTAACGTTTTCCGGAACAGATGATATATCCAAGATGATTCTTGAGAGTTGAATCAGTAGTGTTTTGCGCGTATTGGTAGTAGTTTCCGGGCATCGGTCCAATAACCATGCGGGTGGTGTCCAAGTTAAACGTGTTTACGCCTGAACTAGGCGGTACAATGGTTAACTGGATCGATAGTTCGCGTGTCCGCTCTATGCCATCCAAGCCGGTTGCTTTTGCAACTACCACGTTGTTGATAGGAATAGCCTTTGTGATATCACTCATCGTGATACTATAGAAAATATCTACTTCTCCACCTTCAGCTGGAAGAGTGTTTTCTGAGAATGTAAAGATATTATTGCTATTCTTGAAAGATAAGGAAATAGTGCCGTTAATGTGCTTTCCTGCTAAACTGAAACTCAACACATCCTCCATCGGCTCATCTGCGCTCTCCCATTTTACACTTCCGAAATCCATCATCGGGTATTGCATTTCCATGATTGCCTGCGTGGGATGAGGGTCTTCTGCCTCAAATTCAATCTTTTGCACGTACCAACGGTTGCCGCTCTTTACACTGGAGGATATGAAGATACTATCTATATCTTGGTTCAGAGTGATGGAGTAGGGATAGATTTCTGTTAAATGTTCGGTATCCCACAATATCTGTTGCCCGCATACAGTAATCTTTTTATTATCCGCTGTACCATTGGCACTTACAAAAGGAGCTGCATAGACGGTCATGGTGGTGATATGATACGTGTCATCCAAAATGAACGAAGCGATACCTTTCTCGCCACTTGTTCCTCCTTTAATACCGAACCCTTCTTTTGCCCGGTTAAGTTTCAATGTGTATCCTAAATCGGATATGCAGTTATTAGTTGCACTTAATATAAAATTAGTGAGCTCCGCAGATGTGTTGGTGGCATCAGCATTGCCACTATTAAAAACAATCGTATAATTTTCTGCTAACAGACTGAGAGAGCAGAGGCATGTAGCGATTAGAAGGATATGTCTTTTCATGGTATGTTCAGGGGGTTAATGTTTCTTAAACAGCATTAGCAGATTCAGCGCCACGTACCAAACGATACAAGCGGTGCCGCTGAATAGTGCAAACTCGATATGATGGGACACAATAGCTTTGATAACACAGTAACCGATGAGGATAATACAACCCACCAGGAAGCTGATGATCAAGGTCTTCTCCCGTTTGAAAGCTTTGAAACTGAAGAACGGAATCTCGGCATTCAGCAGGTAACCGCTGATCAACGAAATGCCCACTAAGGTCCATGCCAACCATTCATTGCTTAGTATCTCCATCGGCATACAGCAGATACCACCCCAGAAGATGGCATTGGCCGGTGTAGCCAAACCGATAAAGGAGTCGTGTTGCCGTTCATCCACATTGAATTTAGCCAGACGTAAGGCCGACATAGCCGCCATCACCAACGCTATACCTGCCCACCAACCGATTACCGGTTTGACAAAGCAGAACAGCATCATCGATGGCGCCAAACCAAAAGTGATATCGTCCGCCAACGAGTCCAATTCTACGCCGATAGAACTGGGTGCCTTCAACAGACGGGAACTCAGACCGTCAAAGAAATCAAAGAATGCACCGGCTAAGATCAGCACAAAAGCCCAATGAAATTCACCCTGCGTAGCCATATAAGTGGCCAAAGCACCGCAGATCAAATTGCAACTCGTAATTCCGTCCGGAATAATGCGTTTATAATTCATTTTCTATTCTTTTAAACGTTTGTAAACAAAGTACGTAACAATAAAGGTGGTGACGCTGCAGGCATTGGCGATCCAGAAGAATGCCGTGTATCCTACCGCCATCTCAATACTTCCCGCCACAAAGCCCGGAATCATCATCGACAAGGCCATGAAAGCCGTACAAATCGCGTAATGCGCCGTCTTGTATTTGCCTTCCGAGAAATGCATCATATACATCATATAGGCGGTGAAACCAAAACCGTAACCGAACTGTTCAAAACCTACCGCAGAACCGATGATCCAGGTCGATTCCGGCTGCGCCATACTCAGGTAACAATACACGAAACTCGGTAATGTCAAGGCCGCGGCCATTAACCAGATCGAGCGTTTCAAACCTTTCCTGGCAATGAAAACACCGCCTAAGATACCACCCACCAGCAAGGCGATCACACCAATCGTGCCGTATAGGATACCTACCGTGTCGGTACTGAGTTCCAGACCGCCGCCGATGATCTTTCCGTTCACGATGGACGTGTCTCGGCTCGCTACCAGGAACGGTTGGCATAACTTCACCAGAAATCCTTCGCTTAAGCGGTACAGCAGCATAAACACAATCGCCAAGACTACACCCGGCTTGGTGAAAAAGGTAGCAAAAGAAGCACCTAACTCACGCATTGCACCGTTGAAATCCTTGGTTTCCCGTAACTGATCTTCCGTTGCACGGGGAAGGAAAAAACAATGGTACAGGGTGACTAACAGCAGGATAACACTCGTCGCTCCTAACGTGACCTGCCAGGACCACGGAATATCATTCGTGTCTTTCTCAATCACACCGGCGATATACACCAGCACACCTTGCGAGAAGATGGCCGCAATGCGATAGAAGGTCGAACGGATACCGACAAAAGCCGCCTGACTTTTCGCGTTATGAGCTAACATGTAGTAACCGTCTGCCGCGATGTCATGTGTCGCAGAAGCAAAGGCGGTGATGATAAAGAAAATCAACGTCCACGTGAACAGTCCTACTGATGTCTGGCTGTCGGCCATCATCTCCGCAGACGGGTGGGGAAGGGTGATCGTCAGTAAGATACAGAGCGCCGTCATCAACACCTGCATCGAGATGATCCACCATCGTTTCGTGCGGAAGATATCGATAAAAGGACTCCATAACCCCTTTAAGAACCATGGAAAATAGAGCAAGGTCGTGAAGAACGACAACTGATCATTCGGTACACCCATCTTGGCAAACATCATCACCGAGATGTTGTTCACCAGAAAATAGGGGATACCTTCCGTAAAATACAGCGTCGGTACCCAAAACCACGGAGATATATTTCTTTCGCCTTTCACCATTCGCCTTTCGCCATTAGTTCGCCTTTACCATAAAGGAGAGTCCCCGTGAGAGTACTCTCCTTATATATTTATGCGCGTGCGCGCTTAGAGACGTTCCAAATCGTTAATCTTTACGCGTACGTTGTTCGACAGTTCCTGAAGAGCTTTTTGGAACTTAGAACCAAGCGTTTGCGACAGACGAACCTTCTCATTCTGAGCAGCTTCTTCCGTATACTCCTCAGCGAAATCAGCACGAGCACCGGTCTTCACGATAAACATACCGTATTCACCTTTGATCAGACCGCTTACAGCGTTCTCTCCTTGTGCAAATGCAGCACCTACAACTGCCGGATCCGGATAGTTGTCAGCCAACGACATGCGTGCTACGTTCTGAACCGACTGACCCCATACTTGAGCCGCTTCGTCCAAACCGTTTACGTTCATCTCTTGCTCGATATACTTAGCCTTGGCATCGTTGATAGCTAAGGTTTGCAATTGCTGGCGTACCTTATCCAACGGTGCGTAATATTCGTCAATAGCCTCTACTACGGCTGCAATCACAATGTGCTCACCGCACTTGATGGCATCATCACATGTGCTACCTTCTGCAGTCTCAAATGCTTTCAAAACCACCTTGCGGCAATCCTGCAAACCACCGATCTTCTGGGTTAACTCTTGAAGTTTAGCCATCTGGATGGACAGACCCTTCTCTCTTGCCATCTGTTCAAATTCCTCTGCCGTAGCGTGCTCACGAACCAGTTGACGGTATTCGTATTCCAGATCTACCTTCGTCGTCTCCGAAGGAACGACAAGGCGTTTTACAATGGCCAACGATACATTCTTTTTATCCAATGCCATGATACGTGCCATGGAATATACATTCTCGTTCAAAAGAATTTCGGAACAATCGCCTACTTTTGCCTCTTTGTTCGCTACAAACTCAGCAAACTCTGCCGGAACAGCGTCGAAAGCAAAGACTTTTACATCTTGGTACTCTGCATCGGAATAGGACTTCAAGAGTGCTTCGATATCAGTAGCGGTACGGAAATCCTCCTGAATACTTGCCATAAACTCAGCTTCTTTCAAGCGGTCAACCTCACTCGGCTCGTAGTTGATAACTGCGTATTCAATCGTACGCGACGGCTCGGTTCTGAACAGCGATTTATACTTGTTGTACTGCGCTTGGATGTCTTTCTCGCTTACTTCTACCAGCGAATCAGCAATTGCATTGTACGGTAACATCACATATTCAGCGCTGATACCCTGCTGACGGCAGTTGAAAGCGAACTCTGCTTCCAAAGAGTTAACCGCCAAGGTGTTGCGCAGCAATGCCATGTATTTCTGCTGCAGATAAAGACCTTTGGCAATGTGCTCCGGAGTATTATCCTGAATTCCGAACTGCTGCAGGGCTCTCTCGTACTCGTCGTAACTGATGTCCATTCCTATCTTTTCGGCCTGCGGCTCGTAGGTGTAGTAGGTGATGAACTCATTCCATAATAACTGGTTGAAGTTGGTGCTCTCTTTGATCTCATTGGCCAGACCCTTGATGCCGTCCCATGCCTCTTTCCATTGTTTGTCAAAAGCAATAGCTTCTTCTTCGGTAAGATTGCCTTCTTGCGCTTTCTGTTGAATCTCAATGATCGTGTTCATGTGCAATCCCAATGCCTCATGTTGTGCCTCGTTTCCATAAAGGTTGACAAGAACGTGAGGATAAGCCTCATAGAATTGTTGTGCATCATTGAAATCTTTGGACTTGATCACATTTCCGGCTATAGAACCCAACTTATTGGGATCTTCACGGAGAATACTCGAACTGTTGTTTAAGAAGTCACTGAGAATAAATGCTAACATGGCCAAACCGATGATGGTAATCAACAATGGGCCATGATTTCTGATTTTTTGTAAACTTGCCATTTTTTTGTTATAGATTTTAATATTTTTTTGCGTTTTTAGAAATTAAAAATTCGGATTGGTCGATTCCACTACATTACCTTGCGTCGGTTCGCAGGTACCGTTGTAGTTCTGAATCTTGGCTTCCACCAGCACGGTGTCACCAATAGCCACCTGGTTCGCATTCGTGAATTTTGCTCCACCTTTGGCTTTCAGACGATAACAGGTAGCTACACCAGAACCATCCGAGATATTGAAGGTAGCATTACCGTACGACGGATCCACCGTGTCCACACTCGTTACTACACCACGGATCTTGTAGGTCTCAGTGGAGGTCTCTTTGCTGGCTAACTTAGCACTCACTTTCTCCGCTTCCGTCACACTGATCTCACCTTCACCCGGCACCGGACATCCCGGGAATACCCACGGGAACATCTCATTGAAATGCGCGTTGTTCGATGCATAGGTATGGCATAAACCATTGGACTCGTATGTACCGTTATAGTTCATCGGATAGCAACTGATCACAATGAAATCACCTACTTGTATGCACTCTAAATCCGGTAACTTCGCACCAAACTTACCTAAAATGCGATAAGCATAGAACTGCTTCGTTCCCTTACCGTCCTGACGGGCACTCAGATATACGAAATCATTACCGTATTTCGGGAAATCGGTATCGAACGTGTTGCCGCGGTTGAAACCAACTACCCATCCTTTGATGAAATAACGGTCTGCCGAAACCTCTCCTGCCGCTAACTTCTTAGCGATCTTCACCGCCTCGTTCACGTTGATCGTGCCTTCCGGAATATCTACACCCTCGGGATCCGGCGTTGGATCCGGATCTGCGATAGACGGAATCGAATCCGGTAACTGATCTACCATCTCACCGGGACCGTTAATGTACGGACTCTCTTTACAACCAAAAAATACCATTGCGACCGCTGCGGTCAAAACGATAACGCTCTTTTTCATATATGTAGTATTTAAGATATTTCGC
>Ga0352985_1019482_pt1 | contig 16508 bp, 13 predicted proteins | sample Cowrumrumenfluid_5_FD_205947 | JGI IMG/M metagenome (GOLD analysis project Ga0352985, IMG submission 205947) | Metatranscriptome of Cow rumen microbial communities from the University of Illinois at Urbana-Champaign, USA - Cow Y-1 rumen fluid... | ecosystem: Host-associated > Mammals > Digestive... | reverse complement strand
CCCAAAATGTTCTATTTTTTTCCTTAACGAAGCATACCCCAGCAAGTGTATCCGTTCTTTCTGATCTGCAGCACCGTCCACAGGATACCTACTCCGAAGAACGGACCTATCAGCGAAATCATCATGCCGGATGCACTGCCGTCTGCCATCGTCATCGCACCGAGTATCGCACGCAAGGCGGCCATACCAAAGATCATCCAGAAGCCGGATTTCTTCCAGTTCAGGAGCTGCGTTGCTCCAAGCAGGTTCACGATGCTCACAATCAGTCCTCCGACAAACATCACACGCGTCAGATCATCCACGCGGTAGCCACGGAAGCTGTCGCTGAAGAGACCGGCACAGCAAGCCACTATATTCAGCACCTGCACCACGATGATAAACCATAGCCAGAACGTAACAAATCCATTCCGTTCCGGTTTCTCCGCACCGGCAGCGGTCTCTTCTACCTTCGGCGCTTTCTGTACAGGACATGCGCAATAGATACAATAATCACTGTTATCGGCGATCTCTGCGCCGCAATTCGAACATTTCATACAAGATATTTTAATTATGCGTTATCTACGAAAGGCAAGACCGGTAACTCAAAACGATCGAAGTCAGATTCGAAAAGGCGATCTTGAATGACACGGTATTTCCTTTCGAAAACGCATTTCTTTAAAATGTATGATGAATTACATCTCGCTCGGCAAAACACGAACCTCTACGATGTCATACGAAGAGGATCCTACATAGCGATAAACGATATTGTAGTTATCTTTCTTGCACAGACGAACCAGTTCTATTACGCTCGGATCCGAGTTATATTTGATCGACTTAAGTATCTCTTGCTTCATCGCACTAATCACCTCCGGATTTTGGAAAATAGTCACATCCATACCCAGTAAATATTCATTAACCGAGCATACATACACGATATCGTGACCCTCCAACTGGATATTCGTTACCGTCGTGTATTCATCTACATACATCGGACACTCTCTGGACGCTTCTGCTACTGCCGACTCCATAGACTGACTGCCACAAGCCGTTAACAATGCTACCGATGCGATAACACTCAACATAAATACATGCATCTTTTTCATGTTACATTACCCTAATCCGTGTCGGGCACAACTTTTAATGAATTAATATGAGTAAAATGGGTTTTATTGCGTTGCCCATCGCAGGTACATGGCTGCTTTCTCATCCGCATCCTTGGCGTAACGGAGCTGGGTGCGGTAGTTATCCCATGCATCCTTGGCGTAGCGCTGTTGCGTTCTGGCCTTATCCATGGCATCACGCGCATAACGCGTCTGGGTATTGGCGCGATCGATATCCCCTTTCTTGGAATAATACGCGGCTTCACGCTGATACCCTTCCGCTTTCTTGATATAGTACTCCGCCTCCCGTTCGTAACCCTTAGCCTTCTTTTCGTAGTACTCCGCTTCACGACGGTATCCGTCTGCCTTCTTCTGATAATACTCCGCCTCCGCCAGATAATCCGTTGCAAACACACTTGCCGCACATAACATGCAGAATAAGAGGGTAATGATAGGTTTCATACTACGTTGAATTTAGTCGTTTTATTCTCCGCTAATCACCAAGTGCACCGCGTTGCGAACACATTTTTTGCAGGAACAGAAGTTATGCTGCTTGTATGCCTTGCTGAAGTCCATGTATCTTGCTGTCGAATTTTGCTCTTCATTCAACCATATCTGCACATACTCGCCTTGGCGTTGCATTTCCTCGTCGCAGTCGATAAAGCCATCAAACGAGAAGAATATGGAGTTATCGTTAGGTCCTGTTACACGGCAACCGTTTTCCAGCCACTTGCAGGAGCAATTGGCAAATAACTCATAGAACTGCTTATCCGACGGCAGATGTCCGTCAAAACGATTCTTAGCAGTTAAATACATGTACAAGCCCGGCTCATTGTTGGCTTTCCATAATGTTCCACTCGGCAATCCCAGGTCCACATAACCTGCCGGAATCGGTTGTGCAAACATAGTCATCGATGCCACCAGCATCAGACTGATAATAAATGTCCTTTTCATATGCATTTATTTCAGTTTATCCATCATTTCCTGAAGAAATTCTTTCGTCAGTTTCTTAGACAACGCCAATTCCCGAACACTGGTGATGATTCCGTTCAAATAAGGAATTCCTTCGATACCATCTTTGTCGTAACGCTTATAGTACTTGGTATCTTGTAATTCTTTATCAAATTGATCCTCAGGATAAGGCATGTCTATAATTCCGAAATACCTACTTTGAATACGAGAAATCAATGTATATATTTCGTCGTTATACTCCTGATAACCTTTGAGATACGGCAACTTCAATTTACAATAGTCCTTATTGGCTTTGTCCTCCGCAATCCCATAATATTTAATGATTTGCTGAGAAAGATCTACCAAAGCAGAATCGTATCGGATAGACAGAGGATACTCAATCAGCATCGTACTAACTTCCTGCGAAACAAAAAGTTTGGCTATATTCTGCTTTTCTGTCGTTAGGTCGTTTATTTGTTTGATGTATTTTGCTGTATCCTTCCGCAAGCCATCCATCTCTTTCTCTATTCCCGGAATAATCGTTGACACTTTAATCAGATCCGTGCCCACTTGAGACATGAATTCCGCATTGGATAATGGCTTCTCATTTTTAGCTCCACCCGCAAAGGAGAGTACACTCACTCCTATTGCGAAAAACACACAAAGAATCTTTTTCATATTTAATAATAATTTTTATTCATCAAATCATTAAATTGATCGATTAAGTTTTGATATTTCGTCACCATATCGTTTTCCTGTTGTGAAAGACTATAGTTATCATACGTAGAATTCTTATAGGATTTCACTCTATCCTGCCATGCCTTTGCTTCATCACTAAACTGTTGCACATCCTCTTGAGTGAGAGATACATTCCGGTAGTACAAGGATTGCCATTGATTCTTCAATACATTCTGCCAGTGAATTTGGGCATTTTCTTGCGCTTCACCTCTCCTTTTTTGAAGCTTTGTCAGGTTGTCATACGGATACCTATCGTATTTGGATAAGTCCTGAAGACTCTTGTAGGTATCTTCATTCTCACAGTTCTCTAATGCCTTCAGCAACTTAGCGAATCGCTCATACCCGCCGAAATAACCGTTATACTTCACCAACGCATCTTTCTGAGCCTTGGAGATACCGCGGTTATACTTACCCTTTTTATCCGGCACCAAACGTCTGATTTCAGCACGCAAGGTCTTTTTCTGACTGGGCGACCAATTGATCTCTTTAAACAAGTCCTCGGCCTCTTTCTCGATTTTCGGCCAATACGCCTTGAATGCTTTCTCAAACAATTTGTCTAACTGGGCGTTATCGATCAAAGCACTACCGTCGTTCTTCTTGATCTGCGCATATACATCCATCTCTTCATAGATACGATCGTATACCGGTTTCGCTTTCGCTACATCCGGAGCCTTCCGTATCGTATCGCACATGCTATCCACGCGTTGCGTGAACTCATACTGCTCTGCAGGAGCGCTAACGAGATGATTAATCTCTGCCGCTTTATTGCTGTTATAGATGATATAGGCTATCACACCTATAGCCACCAGCACAACAAGCGCTTTTACAAATGTACTCGCTTTCATATTATCTAAACGTTACTAGTTTGTTTTTCAATGTATTTAAGTCAATCGTACCATTTTCAGGATGTTGGGTCTTGGCATCCGTATTGGACTCAAAAATCTTACCGATAATCTGTGGCTCTTTTTTACCCTTTTTCTTTTTATCGGCAATGGCGTCCACCACTTCCTTCCATTTCGGATTTTTATCCTTCACCGGTTCCAAAACAGCCAGCACATCGTCTAATTTGTATTGCTTCTTTGTCAGTAAGATCTCTAATGCCTTATAATACTTGTTTTGATTATCCGATTTGTTCTTTAATAAGAACAAGCACCAACGATCATTGGTCTGCAAGTATTCCAATGCATTTTGCTCTGCTTTCTTGGCGGCATCCTCTTCTGCTTTCTTTTCTTCTTTTGCAGCATTGCTTTTAAGCTTGCGATTCAAGTCCCGAATGGTAGCATTTTGTTTAGCCGTATCCAAACATAACTTGTCAATCTGGGATTTGACTTCGGCACCACGGTCGTTCAGTTTCTTAATACTATCCTGCAGGACCGTAATCGTTGAATCCTTTGCCACCACTACACCTTTATCTACACCGGCATCACCCGCCAATACAAACTTCTGCACGCCGAAACCAAGCGCAGCACCAATAAGCAATGCGATTACAACAAAGATCGCCAGTTTCTTATTCGACGCTCCTTCTTCGTGTTCATCGTTATTCCAGGCCTGATTATTCTTACCGGGTTTGAAATTTTGCATATCGCGTTGCAAGGTCTGCCGTACATTGCCTTCTGCTGCCGCAATCTTAGACGGATCCAGGGTGATGGTCTTCGACCGGTAACCTTCTGCCACCAGGAACACCCGTTTCGGCGTATTCTCCATCAACTCCTCCGTGATACAGATCTGACGACCGTCTTCCACAATCGGCATATTGCTCGATTCATCGAACAGCAGGATGGTCACTTTTTTCTTGAACGTCAGTCCTAACTCGTTCACCGACTTCGGATGAATGACATGATTCGCATCGATCGTCACATATTGCGACGGTTGACCGACGGTAAAGGTCACTTTCTGCGGCATATAGCCCTCACGCGTGAAGGATAACGAGCAGTTGGTACCGCCCAGCGCTAACTCATACCCCTCACCGCGCTTGATCGCATAGCACTCGGCCACACGACCGTTCAACTCAGAGAACAGCGTTGGATTGATCACCGCCTTGCGATGGACTGCGGAGATGAAATGTACCCATCTATAATGCGTATATTCCTTCTGGATCGCGCAATAGAGCCATTTCTGCAACTCATCCTCCGTCTGATAAACACGGTATGCATCCAGAGACGAAGCCGCCTCACCCGTCGGCAATTGGATCGAATACGGATGGATGATATCCCGTAACAGGTTCTCCACATCCGCATCGCTAATACCGATCACGCTGTTCTTCTCCAGGAAATAATCCATCAGGTTACGCAACACGTTCATCAACTGCCGCGCATCGCTCACCGCCTTATTCTGGGTATAAAGCGCAATGGATACCACGCCGTTACGGGAATCATGCGGATTGTACTTTGTAAACGAATAAAATAAACCTTCCTGGCTGTAACGAATCGAAAAGCATTCCCCACCCGGGTTCACCAATTCTCTTAAGAAACGGGAGTCCGACTGAAGCGCATTGATCCATGCCGGATACTGACCCGCAGCACGCAACTGCGTGATCTTCTCCGGATAGGAGTACAGCAAACCTTCGCTATCGTATATCTGGCCGTTCAGGGCCAATTTAAAATCTGATATCTGCATAAGTTTTCGAATTGATAAGATTAATTAAACAACCATTTAAACCAACCACGAGGTTCTACCGGGGTTTTTAACAACAGACGGTTGATGATCTTTTTCGAATCAGAACCGTCAAAGACACACAGGTTCTGAGCAAACACATCTCCGATAGAGAACGAGATCGTCTTTACGTCTTTTACGTTCGCCCGGTCACAGGCAATCTTGATAGCGCGCCAGAAAGCCGTCAAATCGCTCTCTACGTATTCATGCGCTAACTTCGGACGCTCATCCGGTTTCGTACCTAATTCCGTATCAATCTTATCGCTCTTCGTTACCAAACCATATACACCTACCGTCGATTTGCGTAAACCGCCCTTCTGGTCCAGGAACTGCGCAATCGAAGTCAGCACATCGATCTGATAGACGCCCATATAACCCATACCGCTCAATTCCTTCACTTCCCTGTTCGCAGCACCGTACTCCAATACAAAGAAATGGATCTTGTTGTTATGCGGATTATCGAGGTACGACATGATCTGATTCACCGTCTCCTGCTCCGATTCCAGTAACGCGATACCGTTTTGTAACTTATAGATACCTGTTACCATCTCTCCGGCCAGGTCGATGAACGTTACCTTATGCTTCCGGTCTTTATCATCCACCAATTCCATGTTTAACTCCGAGATACTGTCTTTCTGGGTACTCGGCGGCAGATTACAGATCGCCGTGCCGGATCCGGAAGCGAACAGGTTGGATAACTGCGCCAGGTAAGCACCATGCTGACAGTTGAGCGGAATCAAACGTCCTTCGCGTTTTGCTGCACTCAGTACCGCACCCATGGCACAGGTCTTACCGGTGGCCTTCGTTCCCCAGAAATAGATCTCCGTCGAGTTCTTAAGTAAGTTCTTCGGCGGCTTGCAGTACGGCAATACCGGAGCATCGCTCCAGTCCTTGATAGCCTGCACCTGCGCATCGCTGAACACTTCTCTCAGATCATCCCAGGTGATCGTTCCGTTCTCCACTTTCTGCTGCAGATCGAAGGTCGAGAAAGTATTGTCATCCTTACGAATGGCATCAATCACCACCTCGTTCTGCGACCGATTGGCGATACGGTCTTTTGCTACCGCAGCATATTGGCCTTTCGGATGTTTCTCCAGATAAGATTTATACGCCGAGGTCGTATTGATCTGAGCGGAATGTGCCCAGTCGTTGTTATCCTCAATCGCCACTATCGCCTGACGGATATCCTCGCTGTGTTGACCCGGGTTATTCGCCTCATAGGTACGATAGGCATCGATCGTATTCCGCTTCTTGGTCTCGAACCAAGGCAGATCACTCACCAATGCATCGCATTGCGCTACATACTTACCCTCCGGATAAATACGCTTGTAGTTATTCAGACTCTGCTCCGACATGCTCTGCTGGATCTGCAACCAGTAGGTGTCTTCCATTCTCGCCAATGCTTCCCGTGCTTCGCCGGCATGCTCGCTGTTCGGGAACATAGCGGCAAACATATCGTATGCATCCACCGTATTGGCCGATTGCGCATCTTTCCATGCCGATTGCTCTCCGGCCGACATCTGCGATGACAAATATTTCTGTTTATCCGGATACTGCTCCAAACCGTTATCCATCAACTCCTGATAGGTAACGACGCCCTGTTTGATATAGTTGTATAGGTTCTCAGGCGGGACCGTTCCGATTGCTTTTAATACTTTTTCCTTTTGTGTCATAATATCCTTGTCGATTTAAAATTACATATAATCGCCTTCCGGTTCCGGAGCGGAACTGCTTCCGCCAAAATGATTGGAGGATCCGTTTTTCTTCTTTAACTTAGCGAACCATCCTTCGTTATTTCCTTCCCGCAAAGACATATCGGGTTCGGTGGTGAAATACGGGATGAGCATGAAGATAGAGCATAGAATAGCTACCACCAATGCCCATATCGAATAACCGCCTATATGCTTACGCAGATTCTCATACTGCGTCGCAAACGAGGCGTATTGGAACGGCTGCACATCCTGCTCGTCGTCAAAAATCACTTCTGATAACGCTTCGTAGTCTTTCATCCACAGATAGACACACGAATCCATGTTCGTCAGGTTGTTCGGCATCTGGATGTTATGCAGTTTCATACCCGAGATATCATCTAACCATTTATCCCGATCCGGTTGCTTGGCAGCCAGATCCGGCGGCATGAGTTGCATGCGCAAAGCGTTCACACGGATGTCATGACGCTCCAGACTCTTCTCATTCGGATTATAGTTATTGATACGCTCTTCGGCATACTCCAGATAGGTCTTGTTTAAGTCCTTCGCCGCCGTTACGACGGAATCAATCTGGTTATACATCTCCGTCCGTTGACCCATCATCGTCACATAGGACGAGAACGGTTTACTGATAAAGAAGAAGATACCAACTATCAGCACACCTAACGCGATTTGCGTCGGAGTGCCTACTTTTTGCCAACGTGTGGCACGTGCACGGCACATCAGATAGATACACAGACTGATGACACCCACTACGCCGATAAAGAACATACCGGCAATCTCAATCTTGTGACCCTGATACAGCCAACCCATCGCAGCCAGGTAAGCATATACCACCAGCAGCACAAAAGCGAGAATAGTGATAAAATTAAATTTAAAACCTCTCATATGATTCGTTTATTTTACAGCCATAAATACTTCGGTGCAGAAATCGTTGATGAAGAAGTCATAATCCACCCAGATACTTCCTTCATCGCCCCAGTTCTTACCCCATGAATTACGAATACGGAAGGCATGCTTATTGTCGTCATAGCCAACCAAAGCCATTGCATGCAGCGCATGCATCGTGTTTGCACCTACCTTCACATCGTCTTTCAACACATCGGAACTACTCCAATTCATGAATTTGTTTCCCAATGCAGCTGCTATTACCAAAGGCACCGTGTCGTTGATATACGCCTTAATTTGGTTAAGCGTTGGCAGGTCATCATCGGAATAACGAGACGGGTTATTATGCGTTGATCCGATTACGTGGCGGTAACGGGTCAGTTTGTTAGTAACATCCCCGTTACTCAAGCCGCTGCAGTTAATCGTGCCGCCATAAGGCACCTTATCCATATGCGCCGCTCCCTTCGTTGTCAGCACATCGAAGATAGCCTCAAACGTTGTTCCTTTGCATCCCGGCATACGAAGTCCCATCGAAATACCCATCCAGGTGTCCGCCGGACTCGTCTGATTAGCCGGATTCTCTAAGTCTTGCGGTGTCCAGTGTTTCTCTATCGCATTCAACGCTGTGGTCAGGTTATAACCTGCCGCCCATGCTACACAAGTACCGTATTGACCTTGGTCTCCGATCGGGGGAAAGAATGCCTCTAACGATACGGCCGATAACAACTTGTCGAAGTCATCGTCGTCATACGGCGCAATCGTATCCGGAATTACATCCCAATCCTCTTCGTCAGGCAGATATCCCGTCTGATCCACATACGTATATTCATCGCAATGCACATTACCGCAATCGATAAACACCTTGATAATGCAGATAATCAACAGCAACAGGAACAATGCTAACAGCACTTTTAGTATCGTGTCTATGACACTTCTCTTATATACTTTTTTTGTTTTCATAATCGTATGTTTTTATTCTTCGGGACAGTCTACCGTAAAAAACCATGCCGTTCCGGTCTCTGTTTTATTTTTTAGCACTTCGACATACACCCATCTCTTCGTGAAATGCAGACGAACATCTTTCAAGCCGGACATCGCTTCATATCCCGGGTTATAGATGATTTTACTATTGCTGTCAGGTCCGTCATACACGATGATACGGTCTGCGATACCATAGTGATTGTAATGTAACCAGAAATAGCCGGATTGCTGACCCATATCGAATGCTCCTCTATAATCCACATCCACACCGTCTGCAGATTGTGCGGTTTCGCATTTCGACACATCGACACCATCTTCAAAATCCGGTTGCGGATCCGGCTCCGGTTCCGGCTCTGGTTCAGGTTCCGGGGTCGGTGGAACAACTACCTCATTGCAGTTGCAATCGCAGGCTTTGCAGAAACTGATGTTATGACAACCAAGCAGGAACCAAAGCAGGAGACCTATCAATGTCAGCAGCAAGGCAGCTAACAGCCAACTCAAGCAACCGGGTAACCATCCCCACCTGCCTACTATCGGTTCATACTGCGCCGTGAATTCCGTGTCGCCGTTCACGATATAATCAATCGGATTCATCGTCCAACCGACAAACCGGTATCCTTCACGCGGTTCAGCAACCGGCACTTCAGCCTGCAGCACGTGGTCACCCTCTTTCTTGCGATATTCCGCTTGACCCTTAACCACACCGCGGTCATCCGATGTGAACTTCACATCGTAGTATTTCGGTTCTTCCGGCTTCGGCTCTTCCGTGATCGCTTCTTGCGGAATCTCCTCTACCACCGGTTCTGCAGCGATAGCGGCAGCCTCCTCCGGGATAGCCGCAGCATCTGCTTTCTCAAACACAATCGTGAACTCCAGCGGTCCGTTAACCGGTACACCCGACGGCGATTCCGGTAACCATTCCTTCACCCTGTATCCGGGAGCCGGAGCAAAAGTCGGGATATCCGTCTCGCCTTTCAACTCATGACCGTGACGACGCACGATATCCGTGAAAGACAAGTCTCCCTTTCCTTGTACCATATAAGCCACATGATGGATACGATGATCTTTGATATCATCCGTGATCACTTCACGCAACTCTTTTCCTTTCTTGAGGTTCATACCCCATACCGCAAACACCACCTTGCCGTTGCAATGGTAGGTGATCTCGTCCACCTTGTCCGACTGCAGCGTCATAAGAATCGGGTTAAGGTACTTTAAATCATTGTCCGAAAGCGTCTGGGAGGCCTTCTTAATCGCATTGATAATACGCTTCTTCTCCGCCTCCGCAAAGGGTTCCGGAATCTCTTTGAGCGTACTCGGATACTCGTCCATCGGAACGATGAACCACTCCACATCCTTGGTCTCGTCGTTATAGACCGGTTGTGCGAAACATTGCTCGAAGTTCACCCCCGGGATCTTCGCCGAGAAGAGACGGAGGAACTCCTGATAACGGTCATAGAACAGGACTCCGTTCACTTTCTCCGGACTCCAGTCATTGAGTGAGGTTTGACACAGGCAAATCTTGCCTTTTACGATTGTAGCCATATCGATTAGGATTTAACGTTCTTGATGATTTCCCCTAACTTATCATTCGCCGGAACACCGTATTTGGGATTCGGGATATTGCATACCATCAACATCGCTACACGCATCTGCTGCTGCCATTGCCAGCGGCTCTTGTACTCCGGTAACGATAACTGCAATGCATGCACTTCGGCGCCGTAACTCATACCGGATAACTTATCCATCGTAGCCGCCATGTTCTCCAGCAACGCGATACCCGAAGGAGCTTTCTCGTGATGCAACAACTCCCAGTCGATATTCAGGTTGTTCTCCGCCGATTGTTCTTCCAGTTTCTTCAGCGCCTCCGGTTGGATATAATCGTATCCGTAGCACATCATGAAATGGTTATACTCCATGGCCAGATAATCGGCAATGATACGCGGTTGCACTTCTTCCTTCAACTCCTTGATATACTTATCCACGCGTTGCACGATCAGCTGGTGTATCTTCAGGGCCTTATAGAGCGTGAACATATTCTGGAACACATCGCCGATCATCGGCACTCTCTCCTTTAACATATTTACGCGCGCACCCATGAGGAAGGTGTTATACCAGTATTCCTCGATATAGTTCACCAACTGCTCAGCCGAGTTCACCATCATCTGCGTCTTGTTCAGCAGACTCTCTACATCCACTCCTTGCTCCTTTAGCACCTCAGCGCACTCCTGCTCGTTATCCAAACCGAGATAGTCGCACAGGCGCTCTACGTTCTCCGCACGGCTCAGCGCCGAATCCAGTTTGGCATTCATATAGATCTGCGATTCCCGATCCGTCATCGGAAGCGCCTGCTGGTGACCGTCCAGTTGCGCAAACACCATCTCATAGAACGTGGCCTCCGGAATGGTGATGCTGTCCATCATGCGACCGAAGAAATACGGATCCTGACCGCACTGGGAGTCGATCGACAGATTGATACGACCTGCCGCCCGTTTGGCTTTCTTGATACTCTCGCTCGCATCTCCGGATTCATAGAGGTTCTCCATCACGGTCAATAACTCTTTATGCAGCTTGTCCATCTCGTTGGTGAAATAGACCTCACGAGCACCGGCTATATTCGGTGCCAAGGCGTTCAGCGCTTCCATCACCGGTTTGGTTCCGTCATGCGTCGGGGTAGCCGACTCTTCCCATGCCCTACTCGGATTAGCGAAATGCTGACGAACAAACTCATTGGTCTCAAACGTCCGCTTCAGATCCGACAGGAAAGCCGGGTACTTCGCATAGTTCTCTTCCAGGACACCCACCTCCGGCGTCTTCGCATCCGGATCATAACCACGGAAGATCATCTTCGAGTGATCGAAATCACGCAGCAGATAGATATTACGGAAGTTAGGCTCTACGTTCGTCCAATGGTCAAACCAGTGCTCTTCCACCGTACCGTATTTCAGCACATCCGTGGACAGCACCGCATTGAAACGACGTTGCCACAAGTAATTCAGGTCATCGCCCTCTTTCTTATTCGCATACTCCAGGTCCGTATTGAACCAAGTGGAGATGATAAAGAACGGCGAGATACCAATACGGCGGATGTACTCATCGCGTTTCTGCGTCGTCTCACCGATGTTCTTCTCGATCCATTCCCGTAACTCACGACCCATCAGACCGTATTTAGACTGATGGTTGTTATGGCAGAAGAGCAACGTACTGATACGACGGGAAGTGGAGTATTTCTTAAACAGATACGACACTTTACCACGACGGTACACACGCGTTAACTTCTTCGGTTCATACAACTCCGATTCCTTGAACTGCTCATCCGGACAAGCACCCGGGAAATCAAGGATATCCAGGTTCTCAAAGAAATCACGCGGTTTGTCCTGGTTCGCCGGCAAGACGATGTTCATCGTCAACTCTGCCGTCAGAGCACTGAGGAACGATTTCTCGCAATCCAACGCATTCGAGCGGTTGGGAACATATACCTGCGTCGTGCGCTTGTACTCCGGCGGACATACATCCGGCTGGTCAATGAACATCTCGTCCAACCGCGCTACGTCCACTAACGTACCGTGTTTCTTCAATATCGCTTCAAAATCCACATATACCGTGGATGAGAAATCCAGCACACGGTAGTTCTCAATCAACTTGTCAAACAACTTATTGATATTCTCGTTCTCGCACCAGAGTAACTTAATCACCCGAATCAACTCCGGTTCGGACAGATGCATGATGTTCTGCAGCAGGAACGGGAAATAACGTACGTCACCCGATAAGATCGGACCGCATTTCTTGGCTAACTGCGTCTTGGTATAATACTCCTCAATATTGAGAATATCATCCTCGGACAGCAGATTCTGTGAACCGCCTATCTTCGTGGCCTGCATCTTCTCCTTCAGATCGTCCGTCCACTCTTTCGTATCCCGGATCTTATAATCTACCTCGTTGTAATAGGCCTCACTCAAGATCAGGATGATATCGGCCACCGACAGCATCTGGGCGCAGAGGAAGCCGTCCGGCACTCCTTGCGGCATTTTTACCGGACGATGGGTGAATCGCGTTACCACACCCGTCGCCTCAATCTGCGAGTTCTCTTCACTCGGGTTGATATCCCGTTTGAACACATAGGTCTTTCCGCCGTTGCTCACGCTGAACGGTGTACTCGGATCGGAGAACATCGCGTTCACCAGATACGACTTACCCATCTGGCTCTCACCAAACGTAGCCGCAGCGCAACGCTCGCTCAGCGCAAACTGGATCTTACTCATCTCTCGCCGGATATTCACCAACCGACGATGGAACTCCTGACCCTCCGCGTCTTCTTTGATAAACTGTCTGCCCCAAGCAATACCTTGGTTGAGCACTTCAATCTGTTTTTCAATATATGTTGTATCCATATCGATATGCTTTAGAAGATTTTACGCCTTGATGTTGATTTCGAACGAACCTGAGTCTAACCAGTAGCAATCCGGGTCATTGAGACTCTGTACGCTCAACTGGAAGTCATTCACCGGAATGGACTCCTGATTACTGTTCACAATCTCTGTGATCCTCAGCTTCTCCTTTCCTTCCTGGTAATCTTCACGCTCAATAGTGAACTCCAACGGACTGAAACGAAGGATCTTCGCCTTGTAGTCATTGAAATACTGCTGCAACTTCTGCGGAGACAGGTCTTCGCCTTCATGCTCAGCCTTGATACGATGCATGATCGCATCCTCATTGAAGTCCAATACGTAGAACGGACGAACCGGATACAAGGATAAGTCATATTGCTTGCAGCCGATATAGATCGGGAAACTGTTCTCTTTTACCTTGCCGGACGCGTTCGTCGGAGTAATGAACGACTTGTTGATGCTTGCGTGCGTGTCGTTCACAAGGAAATACTCCGTCGTCGGCGTTAGCTTCTCGCCTAATACCGACAAATCCAAGGAGAAGTTATTATATCCTCCTGCCGACGATGCCAGATAACCGATCATCGCACCTAACGGCACGATACTCTTCGAGTTATTGATCACGCCGAACTCATCTACATACGAATACCACGTACCGATACGGTGCTTGTTCAAGATGATCAGGCGGTTCGGTGCTACCGGGAAGTACTTGAGGAACGTATCCTTGATCGGTTTGAGCGAAGTGGGACGACCGCTTAACAGAATGATGTCGCAGTCATAAGCATACATGATCGTGGCGATGATGCGCAGTAACTCATCCATCGAACGCTCAATATGACGCGATACCACGTCGTAATCAAACTGCCAAACGATCTCCTGCAACGGAATCTCAAAATGACGTTCAAAAGCAGCCAACACTTCCTTGCTCGGCGGTTCTTTGCGGAAGATATCGTCGTAACTCAACCGTGCATACTTCGTATCCTCGCTGTGTAACTGCAGGAAGCGGTACATCACCGGTACCAATACCTGCAGGTTAAAGTCCCGACGAACGACACGATCCTCAAACGATTTCTCACGGTGGTTACCGCCTACAAAATTGAAGAGTTCCTTGCGGAAACGCTTTGCATCCCATCCACGGCGGATCATGTCTTGCTCCAACACACCGTCATCGCCTTGCAACAGCACGTTCGAGATCAACTTACGTAACATGTCGTCTCCGGCGGTATCGAAACTGTCCCAGAAAACAGGCACCGGTTTCAGACGCGACGGGAACGTCGGATCATAATCGTACTGACAGATCATGATATCGCTCGTTCCGGCACCGATATCCAGCGAACCGATACGGATCGAATCCACCATCTGCTTGTTCTCGTTCTCACGGCGCTGGCCGTACATGCGGAAGAACTCATTGCTGCAGTTCTGATAGGTATGGGTGAACAGACCGTACAGATAAACGAAATGCGAACAGGTAGCCTCATCGAAGATCCATTTGTTGGCACGCTGGCGGTTATCCAAATCCGGCACGATGGAGATTTCCTTCTGTACATAGGTCGTGTCGTTGTTCTTGTAGAAGTTCTGCAGCACGAACAACGCATCTTTCAGACACTGATGCAGCGCCAGTTGCTCGTTCTTCGACATACCCGTCGGACAGGTCAGGATGATCTTATCCAGATAACGCGGTGTACTCGGTTTGCCTAACTTGGCGCGGTACTCGTAGTTATTGATCTGCACACTGGCTTGCGCCAAGATCTCCATGAACGCCAAGGTCATCAGCGTACGACGGGAGTAATGCGAACCGTAACCCAGTCCGTCTTTCTCCAGCGTTCCGTCATCATCGAAGTAATTACTGATACCCTCAATGATCGGCGGTTCGTTCTGACCGTTCTTATCGATATGTACGCAGCGCCATTCCTCCCGACGGATCTTGCCGTCCCAAAGATAACGCTTCGGACTCGAATAGGTCGAGAAGATCTCATCGCCCTGCGTCAGACTGATCGTCTGGTGGGTCAAATGATTGGCTTCGATACCCAGTCGCACCATGCTCGGCCAGATGAACTGATGACTCGCCACATGCGCTTTCTTACCGAAATCCACTTTCTGGAACGCCAAGGCCATGTCAAACGATTCCTGCGTACGATTCAGCGAACCGTCTTCCAGCACCGGCTCCTCAAAGTTCTGCAATCGTAACATCTCTACCTTCGAGAAATCCTGTTCATACAATATAGCCGCCGTACGGGAGTTACCGATATCGATAATCATCTCCACATTGATCTTCTGCACGTCACGGTCACGATACAAGGTAATCGTAGGCAGGTCCAGATGACGAGCCATATACTCCATCAGCAGCATGTACGATGCCAAGAAATAGTATTTGTTCTTCTTCTCGTCTTCCTTCACTTTTTCCAAGTCCGACACACCGTACGTCAGATACATCAAGTACGAACGCACCCAGTTCTCTCCGTTGGAACAGAAGTCCACCAACAGCGATTTCTTATCGCAGAAACGGAACTCTTTCTTCAACTCCGACGTGCTTTCAAAATACGGGCACTCCGGGAAATCCTCTTCGCCGATCTCCTGGTACAGCGCACGGGTATCAAACGCAAACAGCACCTGCGCTTTGATCGACTTGTCCGTTATCTCCTGCGGAATGATTTTACAACGGCACCAGTTATACGGCCCCGGTTTCTCGGCATAGGTTGCATCCAACTCCAGGAACGGCACCGGAATCCAATGGTTAAACAAAGCCTGCAGCGTCGCCTTGCAATGCTTGTCGGAGAACTTCATGTAATAGAACCGATCGCTGTCATCCAGCACCTTTCCTTCCTCCAACGGACGCAAGTTCGGATCCGCTTTCACCTCATCCTCTTTGCACTGCAGCTTACCGTTGTCGTCAATGAAATTACGGCGGCGCATGTCGGACCAACGGTACACCTGCTGGGTATCCGGCATACAATAAGCAAACTCTAAATCTTCCTGAACATTCGGTTCGTCGAACCACTCGTGGAACAGTATCTTAAAGCCCGAGTTGAGATCAATCTCCATCTTGGTACTGAAATACTGAATTCCGGAATTAGCGATTAAGGTAAAATCATTCATTGTATTATCGTACGTTTATTGAGTTAGCG